>OGRV01000005.1_pt1 | contig 267312 bp, 259 predicted proteins | sample 1573731 | NCBI WGS metagenome assembly OGRV01 (sample SAMN03295828, study PRJEB24534) | human gut metagenome | isolation source: fecal sample 3 from infant 4 | host: Homo sapiens | place: USA: Pittsburgh, PA | collected 2014-07
AACTCCATACGAGGTTTATCATTCAGTAGAGTTGCATTTGACTTGACAATTCAAGATGCTAAAAAAGGGACTGTACAAAAACAGTCCCTATCATTTATTTTACATGTATTTTTTTCGCGACTTCTTGAATGATTTCAGGATTTGTTCGGCAACATCCACCGATTATATTCGCACCAGCTTTGCGCCATATATCAATATAATCAATGAAGCTTTGTTGTCCGCCTGACCATGTTTTAGTATCTCCATCATAGGTTTCACCAAGATTTGGATATACAGCAATTGGCTTATTTGTGATAGACCTAATATCTTTAATCAAGGATTCTACATATTCCGGCGCTGTACAGTTAATCCCTATCCCCGTCACTTGACGCACCTTATCGATCATTTCAGCGCATTTAATGATGGTCTCCCCGCTTGAGATATGATGTTCATCTTTGCAGGAAAAGGAAATCCATGCGGGAATGCCTTTTGTCGTAAGGGGATCACACAAGGTACGGGCAATGGCGATGGCCTCATCATAGCAAGGCACAGTTTCACAGGCTAACACATCTGGGTTTTCTTCGCAGAATAATGCAATGCGAGGAATATGGAACACTTCTAAATATTCGGTTTGTACACCGTAGTCGCCACGATATTCCGATCCATCTGCCAAGAAAGCACCATATGGGCCAACAGAAGCGGCTACCAATGGTTTTGGTAAGGCACCTTCAGAGAAGTAACGGACACTGCCATCTGGCATTTGTTCACCTAATGTAATACCACGCAATATAAGCGCATCATTCGCTTTAGCTTCTAAAAATTCATTACGTGCTTGCACGGCTAAACGAACAGATAACTTCACCAAATCTAGTGCTTCTTCTGTACCATACCCATGGGCTTTAAATCCGGCTACAGTTGCTTGATAACCAGAACTTTCAATAATATCTGCACCGGCTGCCAAGTAGGAAATGTGCACTTTTTTGATGATTTCTGGATTTTCAATAAGCATCTTAGACGACCATAACTCATCATGAATATTACATCCATGACGCTCTAATTCTGTACCGAATGCACCATCTAGTACAAGAGGTCCATTTTCCTTTACAATCTTCAAAAATGCTTTTCGTTTAGCCATTCTATCACCTATTTCAAATCTTCTACAGGTGGTTCTTTACCAAACCACTTTTTATAAATCTCTGCATACTTACCATTTGCTTTAATCTTTGCGAGTCCATCGTTAATATTCTTTAACAATTTTGTATTACCTTTTTTTACAGCAATACCAAGTGGTGCCGCATCATAGTCCTCTCCAGTGACCTTTGCGATACCTTTACCCTTACCATTAACATAATATTCGTTTACCGGTGTATCGTTGATAACTACATCTACGCCTTTATTCTCTAACTCCAAAAAGGCATCAACAATAATATTATATTGTCGTACATCTGCATTCGGAATTTTGCTGGCAATCTCAGCGCCAGTTGAGCCAATAGAAACACCGATGCGTTTACCTTCTAGATCCTTAAAGCTATGAATAGTAGTATTATCAATATTTACAACAAGCCCATTACCTGCTATATAGTAGGGATTACTAAAATCTACTGATTTAGCGCGATCTTCAGGGATTGTCATATCAGAAATCGCAATATCAATTGTATTACTTTGTAGTGCTGGTAACAGAGCATCAAAGTTTAAATTTTGAATATCCGCTTCAATTCCCTCTTCTTTGGCAACGGCATTAATTATATCGATATCAAAGCCATCCAACTTTCCGCTATCTTTATCTTTAAATCCAAATGGAGCATAGGTGGCATCAGTACCAACACGCCATACCTTATCATTACGAGTTGTATCACTACCACAACCAGCAATAAATAAACTACTAGCAATAGTAAAAGCCCCTAATAGGGCTGCAATTTTTTTAGTTTCATATCTAACCTTATTTTTGAGACTTCTTTTAAATTCCAAAGAGCCCTCTATTCTATTTCTAAGTAACTTGACTATAAAATAAGCATAATAAAATAATACCCATAGAGGTATTATATATGTATCATATCACCCTCTATTTACTAGGTCAATAATTCCAACTATACAAATAGGTTTTATATAAGTATAGTTTTTAGCTATATCAAAAACACCTCCATCAAGATCATATTGAACTCGATGAAGGTGTTTTCCTCTATTTTATTGGAAGTACCGTGATTGATTATTTAGCTTTTTTAACTTTTACGTACATAGCTACTTTGTACAAGAATACGCAAAGTAATAAATACATTACAATACTGAGGTATGTTGCTTCAGGTGTTTCTACCCATGCTTCTGCAAATACATCAATACCGGCAATGCGAAGCACCGCACTGAACAAAGAGCCAATAGCACCACCGGCTACGAGACCAGATGCAATTGTGCTACCTTTGGAGAAGCGAAGATCTGCTAATTCTTTATCTTTCGTGCTATTTTGTACGAAGTATGCAATCAAACCACCGATAAGTAGTGGTGTGTTGATTTCCATTGGTAAATATGTGCCAAGAGCAAATGCCAACGGTGGAACCTTTACCATCCACAAAATAATGGCAAATAATGCACCTGCCATGTATAGAGGCCATTGTGCACTACCACCAGTCATCATAGGTTCAATGATAGCCGCCATAGCATTTGCTTGAGGAGCATTTAATGCATGATCCCCTACGAAGCCATATGCATCGTTTAGAAGGATCATAACACCTACGGAAAGGACTGCACAAAGAATGGTACCAACGATTTGCCATTGTTCCATTTTCTTAGGTGTCGCACCTGTCATATGAGCCACTTTAAGCTCGGACATGAAGTTACCAGCCATACCGATAGTTGTACCGATGAAGGAAGCCATCATGAGGACAGCAATCATACCTACTTTACCAGTCATGCCTGCTGCTGTTAAGCATACTGCGGAGATGATAATCATAAAGATTGTCATACCAGATACTGGTTCTGTACCAGTATACGCGATAGAGCTAATACCTACTACAGATAATAAGAAGGACATGATAAGAACGATTAAGAATGCTACTATTGTTTGAGTGAAGCTTTCAGCATACATAAAGTGGAAATATGCTGCGAATAGAACTGTACATAACAAGATGCCAGCACCAATCCAAGATGTAGGCACGTCGCGTTGTGTACGGAGCAAGTTAACATCTACAGATTTGGAGCTGAAGATATCAAGCACTGCATTTTTAACAACACTAGCTACAACTTTAGACATATTGAGTAGACCGATAATACCTGCCATAGCGAGCATACCGATACCAATATGGCGAACATAATCAAGGAATACCTTACGAATTGGAGCATCTGCTAACGGAACAGCTTGACCACCAATTTGCATGATATGTTCAGGCGCTAAATAATATACGATAGGAATACATACAAACCAGGAGAAGAAAGAACCAGCTGCAATAATTGCGGCATAGCGAAGACCTGTGAAGTAACCAAGACCAAGTAACGCTGCATCCGTATCAACTGCTGCAGTTAGCTTGGTTTGGTCTGCCAAGGCCGAACCCCATTTGAATGTTGTGGTACGTATAACCTCTTCCCACCAGCCAAGGCTGTTAAGAATAAAGTCATACACAAGAGCGATGAGACCAGAACCGAGCATAAGTTTCGCTTTGCTACCTTCATTACTCATTAGTACTTCAGCAGCAGCACGACCACTTGGGAACGGATACACATAGTGCATTTCCTCAACGAAGTAGCGACGGAACATAACGCATAATAAAACACCAAGTACGCCACCGAGGATAATAGGAATTGCCATTTGCACAAAGGAAACATCTGTTACATTCCAGATATATAATGCAGGCAAGAAGAACATGGCACCGGCTAAGGTGTTCGTACTAGAACTAGCGATAGCCTGAATATGAACCGTTTCGGCAAATGCATTTTGCCGTTTCAAAATAACTGCTGTACCCATAGCGAGCACAGATACTGGAGCGAAGGCATCTACTGTTTGACCGATTTTCAAACATAGATAGCCAACAGCCAGTGTAAAAATTGCCGCATAGAATAGGCCCCAGAATACTACATATGAGTTAATCTCTACGTAATCCTTCTTAGGATCTAAGACTGGTTCTACGGGCGGAATTGAACGAGTTTCGTCCGACATAGTAAAACCTCCTAACATAAAAAGTACAAACGTATATCTATTCACCTTTATAGTATCACGGTCATATGCTCGATTCAATTACTTTATATGCATAACAAGAATATTTTTACACGTTATACACCAATTTCTTTGCATTTTGTCTATTAGTGGTCTACAATGAGGATATAGTATGACTATCTATTTTACAGTAATTTGTAGTCAAATTCATATATTCATTATATTTTCACAAGGAGGCTCATTATGGAACCAATGGTCGAACGTTTTGTACGCTATACAAGCATAAATACACGTTCTAACGAGGAAAGCACAACAATTCCTAGTACTCAAACGCAAGTAGACTTTGCTACAAACGTACTTGTTCCAGATTTAAAAGCAATCGGCTTGGACGAAGTTATCTACAACCGTGAGAATGGCTTTGTTATTGGTACCCTTAACGCTAATACAGAGGCCCCTGCCCCTTCTATTGGCTTTATCGCCCATATGGATACAGCTGATTACAATGCAGAAAACATTAAACCACGTATCATTGAAAACTATGATGGTAGCGATATTTGCCTCAACGAAGAGCATCAAATCTTCACACGTCGTGCAGACTTTCCTAACCTAAAAAACTATATTGGTAAATCCTTAGTGGTAACCGATGGTCTAACACTTCTCGGCGGCGACGATAAGGCTGGAATCTGTGAAATCATAGAGGCTCTATCCTATCTTGTAGCGCATCCAGAGATTAAACATGGTAAGATTATGTGCGCCTTTGGTCCTGACGAAGAAATCGGTACTGGCGCAGATCACTTTGATGTAAAACAATTCCCTGTTGACTATGCGTACACTATCGACGGTGAAAGCCTCGGCCAACTTGAATATGAAACATTTAATGCTGCTGGCGGTACAGTCATCCTTAAAGGGGTCTCTGTTCACACAGGTACAGCCAAAGGCATTATGATTAACTGTGCTAAATTAGCTATGCAATTCGATGCTCTATTACCAGGTGCGGCCGTTCCTGAACATACCTGTGGTCGTCAAGGTTTCTTTATGCTCATGAGTATGGAAACACAAGTAGATACAGGTAAAATGAACTATATCATCCGCGACCACGACAAAGAATTATTCGAGGCAAAAAAAGCCTTCTTCTTACAAGCAGGTCAAACCTTAAACGAAATTTACGGCCGTGAAGTATGTGAAGTATCTGTTAAAGATCAATACTATAACATGTACGATATTATCAAAGACAATATGGAATGTGTAAACGTAGCTAAAGCAGCAATGGAAAAAGCTGGTATTACACCTCTTTGTGATCCTATCCGAGGCGGTACGGACGGTTCTAAAATTTCCTTCATGGGTATCCCTACACCAAATATTTTCACAGGTGTAGAAAACCTACATGGTCGTCATGAATTTGCATGTATCGACGATATGAAAAAAGCTGTGGAAGTAATCGTTAATATTGTAAATATCGAAAAATAATACTATAAGACAGCAAAATGACTATTCGAACATCTACTCGAATAGTCATTTTTATTAGCCTATTAAGTTATAATAACAATCTATTAACACAACCTTTTAAGCAAGTTGCCCATTGCGTTTACGATTTCTAATTTGTTCTTCTTCAGCACGGGCTTTTAAAGAAAGATCTTTATCAGTCCCTACATAACGGCCGTAGAGTAAATAATACGCAACGAATGCAAGAAGTGCTACTACAACAGTAACATGGAACATACTTGTATAACCAACAACCTCTTTAATAGCACCTAAAATATATGGACCAAAACCTAAGCCCATATCTAAGGCAATGAAGTATGTTGATGTAGCAACACCGATACGGTGTACTGGTACGATTTTAACAGTTACGGCTTGACCGTTTGACATAAATGTACCGTAACCAAGGCCAACAAACACAGCAGATAAGAGTATAAGCCATGTAGAGTGAGCGATGGACAACAAGAAAATACCAAGTGCTAAAGATATAAAGCAAGGGTAAAGAACGAAGTTTTCCCCTTTCATATCAAATACAATACCAAGTAATGGTCTTGTTATCGTAATAACTACAGCATATACAACGAAGAAGAATGTACCTGCTAAGATAAGGTTTAAATCTTTTGTATAAGCTGCCATAAAACCGATAACACCAGAGTATGCAAAACCTACTAGTATAGAAACAAGACTAATAGAATTCATACGTGGTTCGATATAATCGGAAATTTTAATGCCTTTATGTTCTTCAGAATCAATATCAAGCTTAGGTTCATTAAATTTCATGATAACGGAACCGATACCACAAAGGATGATAAGAGCAACACAGAAGGCGATGATAAAGTCATAGCCAAGGCTATGAAGCATCAAAATACCTAAGAATGGGCCTACTGCAGCGGCAAGAGATGTAGACAAGCCATAGTAGTTAATCCCTTCACCACGACGTGACATTGGAATAATAGCGGCTACGATTGTACTTGTAGCTGTAGATGTAATACCGTAGGCAAAACCATTTAAGAAACGAACGCTATCGAGCATTGCTAAATTAGGTGTGTAGAAATACATGGCTGTTGAAGCCAAATAAATTAACAAGCCTAAATAGAGCATCTTACGACAGCCTAATACGCTGATAAAACGCCCCGCTAAGAGACGTGCCACTACGGTACCAATAATATAAATACCAACAGCTAAACCAGCCTGGCTCGCTGTGGCATGAAGATTCTCTTTAGCAACTACAGCTATAATAACGATTAGTAAATAATAAATTAAAAATACTAAGAAATTAATCAAAGTATCGAGGACAAATGATCTTGTCCATAAGGCCTCTTTAGCCTTATCCATAGTATCAACTCCATTTTCTAAAACAATTGTCAACCACATAATGACATTGGTTATTATAGACTTATCATTTCAAAAAACAAGTTTTAAAAAATTATTATTGTTATCACTTTTATTTATAACAATTCGTTTTATATCATTGTTAATATAGCTTTTTCCATTTTAAAAGCTCATATAAATTTTTAATAATAAAACACCTTTGACAGTTGTTATGACAAAGAAAAAGCGTTTTAACAACTAACAAAGGTGTTTATGTATATATGTACTTTATTTAGTTTTCAATCCACAAGCATCAAAGAATTTCTTATAAGCTTCAGCCTTCTTTATAAGACTTAAGGGATACGCTCGTGATGTAGATGGCAATCTCGTCAAGGTAAGCTGATGCCCATGATACACGAAAGGAATCGTTTCTCCCGTTTTCGGTAGTTTAACCTTATCTGGTAACAAGCTAAGTAAAACCTCTGTGGCCTTGCCGCCTGTTGTTCCTATATGTTTACAATAAGGAATCTGTGCCAATACTTCATCGAGGTGCACCGGTTCTATGACCTTTAAAAACGCATCTGACGCATTGCCACGTTCACGAACAGCTTTAAGTACAGTTGGACAAGAGGCAATGCCCATTTGAGACAAAAAAGATTTAATCTTTTCTGCGTCAAAGGCCTTTTCTTCACCCTTTCTAAAATGGTCCTTATCACCAAAGAAAACTATGCCATATACGCGCCACATATCATTTTGAAAATTAGGATAGTGAAACTCCATAGCCCGTTTTTCAGAGGTTGGTGGAAATGTGCCCATTGTCATAACCGTTGTATTCTTGGGTAAAAACGGCGGAAATGGTCTTGTTTCTACAACTTCGTTAGAACCCAGTTCAATGGTATCATTCTTCACAATATACATCTCCTTATTTGTTTATGCTAAAAGTCCACTTTCACACTAACAAGTGTACGTCAGTAATACCATAATAAAAATCACATTTTACTGAACAACGGGTTGCTTCATAATGGCATTAATCGCATCAAATCCAGTCGGCACTGGGGAAACGAGATATAAGCATACAACAGCCGCTACAGCAAATCCAATGGCTAAGTATGAGAAGGTACCACGTTTAGGGAATTCATAGAGACCAAACATACGCGTACCGATTGCAGCACCAATAGCAGTAATAAAAGACGGGATAGAGAATAATCCATATACACCTAATACAACCATTAAACCTGCATAACCTCCTACAACAGTAATCATCGGCAACATGCGATCCATAGGCGTTTTATAATCACGTGTTAGACCCGCTGGATAGTTGGAGCTTTCAACACCAAATAAACCAAGGAAAATACCGAAGTCAACCCAAATAAACTCCCAGATTCCCTTAAATGCATCACGATTACGACCTGCATACCAAGCAAAGGCTGTAATCAACAGAATAGCAAGCCCTGCAAGGCCAAAATAGTAATCTTCACTGATAGTAGGCCCTACATAGGCACCTACAGCCGTTACAACAGCACTAAGAATAGATAAAATAACGACGCGATGTATTGCTGGACGATCACCTTCAGGAATGCGTTTATATACTGTAGCCATCAACTCTAATACAAAGCAAGCCATAAAGACCCCAATACCTGCTGGAGGCGATAAGAATGTAATGAGCGCCGTAAGCACGATAGGAATAGCGATGCGCCAACGAGGGAACAATACTAAATCCTTATAATCTAGACGGACATCCTGTGTTTCAGCAGTGAAATTATTATACACAACGAAAAGTAACATAAACGCTACCACATCCAAAGGTCTTGCCCCCCAGATTAACAATGTTGGTACAATAATCATAGACAATGCAACGCCAGAGATTCTAGACAAACCAGCTGCTACAAAGCCGAGAAGTAAAAACGGTAATAATAGTGTTATAAATTCTAACATAATAAACCTCCCATCATCATATAAATCTAAGTATATAGTAATTAAGTACAAATTACTATACCGAATAATTCGAGGTTTATACAGATTTTATATGGAATATGTTTATAAGCTAACTGGTTGTTATAATCAATGTCGTTTTAGACGATTTCTTACAACTGATATAGAACATTCTAATCGTTGTGCAATGGCAGCAATAGAAACCCCTTCCATCCGAAGACGCCTAATCTCATTTTCGTCTATCTCCAAACGCTTTCCCCTCAAGGAAACACCAGACTCACGCAAATATAAAGCCACTGTATTGGCCTGAAGTTGGTAAGCCACGCCAATGTCTTTCGTACTCATGCCATGATATGTATAGAGATAGTTCATTTCTTCAATAGGCAATACCTTTCTTCTACCCCCACGTATTGAGACCCCCATATGACGTAATATATGTAATACCTTCCACCGCGTAAGCCCCGTCATATTTGCTATATAGGATGTACTATTGCCACTTTCATAAGACTTTTTAATGCGCTCTGGATTAATACTATGTATAGAATGTGGGTGCGTGCAAAGCACGCCATACTCATGTAATCGATTAGAAATTGTGGCTGCCGATACATTAAAGCGATGGGCCAGTGTATCAATACTGGCATGATTATCTTCATACAAAGATACCAGGGTCGCTCTACTAATATCTTTGCGTTTAGTACGGCGCGGAATATTATAATCATCCATACGACGTACAACTGTATCTACGCTGCAGCCAATATAATCAGCTACATCTCGCAAAGTCCAACCTTCTTTGACATATAGATTTTCGAGCAATTGCTTTGGAATATTTCGTACACTGCGATACATATATACGGCTCCTCTCCTATTATTACAGAATATAATGTATAACTCCTCTTATAACTATGATTATGAAAGCAAATCCCTATATTTTGCAATACAAAAAGGGTTCCTAATAGTCACCCCCGTGACTATTAGGAACCCTTGTCTTATTTAGGAACTTATATATTATCGAGCTCTATGTCGCAATGCTTTTGGCTTATCTAATATAAAAGCCCATTTCATACCTTCTTTTACAGCATGATGTGATTTACGAGCCTTTTTCATTTCTACTGATTTTGCCGTAACCCCCACATCACTAAGAAGAACCTTACCTTCTTTCATCGCTTTATCGCGTTTAAAATCGGCTAATCGTTCTACCAAAGGAGCTGTCACTGTATGAACAGCCTCTACTAAAGGCTTATTATGTTCTTTTAAATCTTTTTGTTGTATTTTAACTGGCTTTTGGACCACCTCGGGGTTAACCTCTTTTTGTTGTGTTTCAAACGGCTTATGGTCCAACGCAGGATTAAAGAACTCATCAAGATTACGTTCTATGGAAATACCATATTCGCGTTCCATCTCCTCCCAAGTTCTAGCCTCACCAGAGTTTTCATACTCATCAGAGTCCTCTGATTTGCCGCCTTTCAAGAAAGAAAACGCAATATATCCAATAATAGCTAGAACAAATATAGGATTATGCTGAAAGATAGATAGTACAGTAGACAAAATAGAGTCCATAGTTACTCCTATTCACTATCTGCTAGATTTTCACGCATTTTAGTGTCTGCAATAATATTGTTCATATTGTAGTAATCCATAACACCAAGATTACCATTTCTGAAAGCTTCTGCCAATGCTTTAGGCACTTCAGCTTGCGCTTCCACAACCTTAGCTTGCATGTCTTGTGTTTTAGCACGCATTTCTTGTTCTGTAGCAACCGCCATGGCACGGCGTTCTTCGGCGCGAGCTTGGGCAATTTTCTTATCTGCTTCCGCTTGATCTGTTTGTAATTGTGCACCGATGTTACGTCCTACGTCTACGTCAGCGATATCAATGGACAAGATTTCGAATGCAGTACCTGCATCAAGACCTTTACCCAATACAGTACGAGAAATGTGATCTGGATTTTCCAATACATCTGTATGTTCTTCAGAGGAACCTACAGTCGTTACGATACCTTCGCCTACACGAGCGATGATAGTAGCTTCACCAGCACCACCAACGAGGCGGTCAATATTAGCACGTACAGTAACGCGAGCACGAACCTTGAGTTCGATACCGTTTTTTGCTACTGCAGAGATAATTGGTGTTTCGATCACTTTAGGATTAACGGACATTTGTACCGCTTCTAATACATCACGACCTGCAAGGTCAATAGCTGCCGAACGTTCAAATGTCAAAGGAATAGATGCGCGTTCAGCGGCAATCAACGCATCTACGACGCGGTCAACATCACCACCAGCAAGGTAATGTGCTTCTAGCTGATTTACATTTACATCAAGGCCTGCTTTATTGGCTTTAATCAAAGGCATTACAATTTGGGATGGGTTTACACGACGCAAGCGCATACCTACGAGTGTAAAAATACCAACGTTAACGCCTGCTGCAAGAGCAGATACCCAAAGGCCTAATGGTACAACATACAAGAACACCATAATCCCAATCAATAGAATGGGAATCAAAATTAAAATACCGACATCCATAGTAACCTCCACGAGTCCTAGAATAATACTTATTGAGGGCGTACGATATTACGACCTCCTACAACACGAACTACTACAATAGGCGTACCAGCTTCGATGAAATCGCCTTCTGTAACAACATCGACAAATTGATCATCAATACGTGCGACGCCTGCAGGTCGCAATGTACTTTGAGCGACACCAGTCTTGCCTTCTAAATCAGGTTGCACATCATTAGATACATAACCTTGTTGTGTAGTAGAGCGTTGACCTAGGGTAAACAATTTACCAATCCAAGTCCGAGAAAAATGATTAAAGAAGGTTAATAATAATACAACTAAGAGTATTGTGATACCAAGTACTGCGTATAAAGCTAAATCTGTTCCACCAAGGCCGATAAAGACACCCCACATGAACACACTGTATCCAATGAGCCCGGCAATACCACCTGGTATAACCAATTCAATAGCCATCAACATAATACCGATAACAAGCCAAAAAATATAATCCATATAAACCTCCTTCCACAAAGTATTTCACACAATATATTATACAATAGACATTTATATTTTACCAATGAACAGTACTTATCATCATAATCCCGTCCTATTTTTATAAACATATATTCAAAAGTCAAAACGCGTAGCCAAAAGCTACGCGTTTAATTATGTATTTAGTTATACATCAGTTTTCTTTAATTGATCATTACCAATGCCTGTTTTTTGCAAGATAAGAAGTACAACACTCATCCCCATGCCTACAACAGTAGCTAAACCCATACCTTTTAAGATAATTGGACCCACTACGAGTTGAGCACCACTAAGGCCAACAACGAGGATAACAGAAGTAAGAATCATGTTTACAGGATTCGTATAGTCTACCTTACGTTCCACCAACATACGTAAACCAGATGCTGCGATAATACCAAACAATAGGATTGATACCCCGCCCATAACGGGAACAGGAATCGCATGAATCAATGCGGCCACCTTACCAACGAAGGACACAATCATAGCCAATACAGCTGCACCACCGATAACCCATACACTAAAGCATCTTGTAATCGCTAATACACCAATATTTTCACCATATGTAGTATTCGGTGTGGCACCAAAGAAGCCAGATAAGATATTAGCCAGGCCATCGCCTAACAAAGAACGCTCTAGACCTGGTTCTTTCATAAGATCTTTAGCCACGATATTGCTAGTTACAACAAGATGGCCTACGTGTTCAGCAAATACCACAAAGAGAGCTGGCATAATCATGATAATCGCATTAATATCAAATACAGGCATGCCATAGAACTGAGGCAAAGAGAACCAAGGAGCGGCTTCAACACCAGAGAAGTCAACAACACCCATAATAGCAGATAAAATGTAACCTGCTACTACACCGATTAATACGGGAATAACTGCAAGAAAACCGCGGAACACAACAGTACCTAATAAAGTTACAATCAAGGAGAACATAGATACTATAATAGCTTGATCATGAGACATACCTAAATTTTGATCACCGATGAGACCGGCCATTCCCATAGCTACTGGTGCTAACTCGAGACCGATAATAGCAACAATAGCCCCCATAGCCGCTGGCGGGAATAATTTATCAATCCAGCCGATACCAATGTATCGAACTAAAATAGATAAAATAACAAAGGATAAACCAAACATTACAAAGGCACCTTTGGCAGCTTCGTACCCAAGACCAGCGGTAAGTACCGCCCCAACCGGAGCAATAAAGGCAAAGCTAGAACCCAAGTAAGCAGGAATTTTCCCCTTACATATAAAGAGATACAGCAAAGTCCCAATGCCATTCATAAATAGTGCTGTTGCTGGATCTACTTTCAATAAATACGGTACAAGTACCGTAGAACCAAACATAGCAAATAAATGTTGTAGACTAAGCGGCAATAATTTTCCCATCGATGGGCGTTCTTGAATATCAATAAAATCTTTCATTGTTTTCCCTCATACATATACAACTCATATAGATTATCTTTTATCTGGCGGTACAAATCGGCCTGGCAATTTAGGCTCTACTTGTTTGCTAGGTTTAAAACGACTACGCGTTTCCTCACGAAGAGACGGCAATGTTTCCTTGGTTCCTACCGGTTTAACCCCCTCTACACCACGTCTAGCAATGCTTGCCAAAATACCAATAGCCATACAGTTCATCATCAAAGAGGAACCACCATAGCTAATGAATGGCAACGGAACACCTGTGACAGGCAACATACCGCAAACCATGGCAATATTAAAGAATGCTTGTCCACCGATAAGAATGGTAATACCTAGAGCTAACCATTTGCCAAAGGAATCTCGCGCCCGATTTGCAATGCGAAAGCCAAAATAGGTGAATGTCGCCATTAATAACACGACGAAAATACCACCTAGAAAACCCATTTCCTGTGCCCAAACAGCAAAGGCAAAATCTGTATGCGCTTCAGGTAGGTAAAAATACTTAGAGGTACCATTCATAAACCCTTGACCAAAGAAACCACCTGAACCAACGGCTAACAAACCTTGTACAGTTTGGTAACCTTGATCCTGTGCATAGGACCAGGGATCAAACCACGACTCGACACGCTTCCAACGATAATCAGAACTACGAGCCATATAAGCACCACCAATAATAGCAAATATAAAAGTAATGCCAAAAATTCCCTTTTCGAAACCAGAGAGAAAAATCAGTAAAAAAGAAAATCCTACAATGAGTACAGCAGTCCCCATATCTGGTTGTTTAAATGTAAGCAACGCAAATGCAAGGGGCCAAAACAACATATACACCATGTATCGAATGCGTTCCCACCAGAACCAGCAGAAGACTTGCCATTGTTTAAGGCCCTTTACTCTCTGCAATATGGATTTAAATCTTGGATTCTTCCAAGGTTTATCCGCTAATTTAGCGGCAGTCCATAACAAGGCTGCTAACTTTGCAAATTCTGAAGGTTGTAATGAAAAGCGCCCAATCGGAATCCAGCGCCGTGCACCATTTACCTCTACACCAACAAAATATATAGCAGCTAATAATACTGCCGTAACATACATAATACGTCTTAATAGCGTAGGATTCTGTAATTTTCGATAATCATATCGATATAATAAAATACCAAAAACAGCAGAAACCAACAAAAACAATCCATGTTTAGGTGCATAGCCCCATAATCCATCATCAGTCGTAATGGACCCAACATAGGTGGCACTAAAAATATTAATGACCCCTATGAGCGCCATAAGTACGATGGGTAATAACATACCTTGGAGGTCATTTTTAAACACCTTCTCCCAAAGATGTTCAACCTGTTCCCCTTTTTTCCCCATGTTACGCCTCCTTAGTAGCAGCTGGTTTTACCGCTTCTAATCGGAAAATTGGTTGTCCTTTAGCACTAAATTTTTCCTCATATTCTGTTTTTACATTTGGCAAATCTGTACTATGTAAATCATAGGTTACATTTTTAAGTTTCCAACCACAATTTTGGAACTCTTCTAGAGAGAACATAAACAAACCTTCATTATCTGTTTTAAAATGAACCTCCCCATTATCTTTTAGTAAACGCGCATATCGATCAAGGAATGTATGATATGTCAAACGACGTTTAGCATGCTTAGCCTTAGGCCATGGATCACAGAAATTGATATAGAATCGGTCTACTTCACCAGGTGCCACGATTTCTTCAATGCCTGCAATATCAAACAAAGACACCTTTGCATTATCTCGCTCAGCTTCAAATATCTTTTGCGCCGCATAATAAATAACGCCAATTTGTACTTCAAAGCCAACAAAATTCGCATCTGGATGTGCTTCGGACATACCTGCAATAAAACGACCTTTACCAGTCCCTAACTCCATATACAAAGGACGCTCTGGATGAGAAAATGCTTCACGCCATTTCCCCTTATAATTCTCTTGTCCCGATAAAATAATATGTGAATCATAATCGTGAATAGCCTCATCAATCCACGGTTTTCTACGAAGACGCATCGTTTCTCCTTCTATCTATATTCTGAAAGTACTATATTATATAACTAATTGTTACCTATCCTTATTATTATAGAGAAAGCCTTTACATCACGTCAATTAGTAATATGAAAAAGCCCATGCTCTTTTTAAAAAGACATGGGCTTTGTATTAGTTTGCTAACATATTTTCTAAGTATTCAATTTGTTGTGGGCTTAAACCAAGCTCCGTTAAGCTCTTCTTAGAGGATGCAAATACAGCATTCGTTTTACCAACCCGAGTACCTAATGCCGCTGCTGCTACAAGTTCACGATCAAGTTTACCCAAGCGCGAGCGATTTCTATTTTGCGGTTTTGGCTTTTTAATACGGAATGTATTATATTTAACAGCTGCTGTAGCTTCATCAAGCTTAATCTTTGCTGCCACATTATTACTATTAGTCGGATTACCTAACAATGCACTAAGACCAACACGTTTTGGTACAAGTTTATCATAATCTACGCCAAACTCAGGACGTTCTTCACGAAGTTGTTCAAAGGCTGCAAGGGCTGCATTCATTTGTTTTAACCCTGCTGCAGAATATAGTTGGCGAATCGCAATACTCACCTCTTGTGGAGTCAAGGTACCTCTTTCAATAGCAGAGATAATCGTCTCTCTCAAAGAGCCTAAATCACCGTTAGCAGTATAACGGCCAATTTCAACCAAGTCCTTTTGACGCTCATTAAGCTCTTTTGGCACATATATATTAAATTCTGAGATGGAAGGCGCTTTTTTAGTTATCGGTTCGGCTGCACCATTTACCGTACACAGATAACCACTGCTGACTACAGCCAAAGCCACTGCCAAAGTTAAAACCTTTTTCAATGTTTCCAAATCTCCCTTTATACACCAATAAAAGCACGTTTATCTTCTAATATTATTTATACATACTTTTAAATAACATTAATATACATCAAAATAAATCAATCCATTGTTATTATATACTACTTCATCTGTTTTTTATAGTCATATTAATAAAAAACTATAAAAAAATTTATTTATAAACTACTCGCAATATATCAGAAAATAGCTGTTTCTATGGAATTATTAAAACCTACCACTTAAGGTTTTTATTTATAACTATTATTTATAATAAAAATTTAGACCTGTATGCCGTCTTCTATTGGATAGCAAAAAGGCGGTACAACCAAATGGTTATACCGCCTTGATTCATCAATTATTCTGCAGTGAATGGCAATAAAGCGATTGCACGTGCACGTTTGATAGATGTAGTCAATTTGCGTTGATGTTTTGCGCAAGTACCGGAAATACGACGAGGTAAGATTTTGCCGCGTTCAGTCGTGAAACGACGAAGTTTTGCAACATCTTTATAGTCGATTTGATCGATATGGTCTGCACAGAAAACGCATACTTTTCTTCTTGGCTTTCTGCCTCTATCTCTTCTCATTGCGAATCCTCCTTTTCGAATTAGTAGGAGTCTCGGACACTAGAACGGGATGTGTTCGTCATCGCCGCCTGTACTGAAACTATCAAAATTGGACCCACCATCGAAAGAATTAGTATTCATATCAAGGGATTGGCCCACAAAGTTCGCTACCACTTCAGTAACGTAACGTTTTTGACCATCCTGAGTCTCGTAAGAACGAGTTTGCAAGCGACCTTCTACAAAGCAACGACTGCCTTTACGAAGATTACCTGCCGCTTCACCAAGTTTGCCCCATGCAACGCAATTAATGAAAGCAGTTTGTTCTTTCGTTTCATTGGTTGTAGAGTCAACATAAGTATTAGTAGCAGCTACTGTGAAAGTTGCCACTGCTCTACCAGTTTTAGTAAAACGTACTTCAGGATCACGAGCTAAATTACCTAGAATTTGTACAGAGTTCATCTTTTCTCCTCCAGGCTTTAATTATGCATCGTGTTTAACAATCAGGTGTCTTAAGACATCATCGTTGATTTTCAACACACGGTCGATTTCTTTAATTTCAGCTGGATCAGCTTCGAAATTAACCAATACGTAGAAACCGTCAGTGAATTTTTTCACTGCGTAAGCAAGACGACGCTTGCCCCAACGATCTACCTTTTCTACTGTGCCGCCTACACGAGCAATTAAAGCTTCCACTTTTTCAATGACAGCGTTAGTTGCTTCTTCTTCAGCTGGTTTCACAATAACCATGACTTCGTATTTGTTCATACAAAATCACCTCCTCTTTCGGACTAATGCCCCTATCGACACATAGGGGTAGGAAGTGCTTACCATTAATAAGCTCTACTATTATAACCTAAATTAATAATGAAAGCAAGTAGGTCCTATATAATAAACGGCTCATTATCATTAACAATATACACATTTCTATGAGGTACTAATTCCTCTAATCTCTCAGGATTATCAGTATGAACCGGAATAATAACATCAGGATTGACTAGCTCTATAAACTTAATCAAATCATCTTTAGACACATGACCACTAGCATGACATATATAGGTTGGGTAGGTCTCTAACAAAGTTTTCAATGCTAGGTTTTCTTCAATATATCCTGTCCACATGGAATATATGATACGTACATCATCTTTAGGAAATTCTTTAATGTGAGAAATAAAATATTCAGTTCCTCTTACTAAGGATACAAACCCATGATCCATATAATATTTAGGATACGGTCCTTTACTAAGAACTAACGGGCTATCATGTCTACGATACAAAGAGCTTTCATAATATACATTATTAATCACAGTATCTAATATTCTTTTCTGATAAGCATCACAAATTAAAACTTTATCAGTTGGCATATTCTGCCAAACTCCCATAATACGGTCAATATTCGTAGAGGAGCACATAATAAAAACATATTTCCCATCTTGGATATATGAAGAAATATCGTCTAATACTGCGGTTTCAGATACGTATTTATCTGCATCTCTTGACAAAGAAGTGCCTTCTGTAATTAATACATCAACCTCACCTATATAGGTTTTAACTAATTTCTCTATTACATGACTACGCAACCCATGCATCCGGAAATCACCTGTATATAAGGCACGTTTACCTTCTGCTTCAATGACAAACATATAACTATCAACGGCACTATGGTCAATAACCAAAGGTCTAATATGTATATTTCCAATAGTGAAGGCTTCGCCTCCACGAAATGTATTTGCATCTAACAAACGTAAATATAAATCTTTATCTTGATGTTCAGTAGCTATCATAGCCACTTCCTTACTCAGTTCCCCCATATATAATGGTATTTCTGGTAATGCAGAGGTTAGTTGTCCTAAGTGATCCATATGATAATGTGAAATCACAATACCATCACAATCTGGTAACCCTTTTGTAACACCGTCTATATCTAAATTTATAGGTGTGTACTTTTCATCTAGACTCAATTCGTTACCAAAATCCAGTATAATGCGGGTAGATGCTGTACTAATTTCTATGGCACTACCACCAATCTGATGAGTGCCACGATGGATAATTATATTCATACTTAACCTTTGTTAGGAATTGTTAGCAATGTTTCTGCTCGGTATGAACGCTCTATGCTAGGGGATTCATCGACCGTCTCCACACGTAATACAGCAAAACGAATTTGTTTTAAATGAGGCTCTTGCTTTAAGATTGTTTCACACAAGATTCGCAAAGAATCACGTTTATCAGTTGTAAGTAACTCTTGGCACTCTTTATGTTGTTGGCTTTCAACTGTTTTGGATGGATAAACCGCGTTAGCAATATCCTTTGGATTTAGGCGTAACATTAAATTTGTTTTATATCCGCCATCATTTTCAGTACAAGCCTTCTCATCAAATAAAACAACTAATTCAGCGTTCTTGGTATGCTTATATCCCTTTAAATTTCTTAAAACACTTATACCTTCATGACTATCAGTAGATACAATCTGATCTAAATCAAGTAATTTATAATATGTATAAGCTTCTAAAACACATCGTAGTAAAGTTTCATCACTACCAGATGGACGATATTTCAATTCAATAACAGAGTAGTATTTATCATCCGTGTTATAGCCTAATAAATCTATTTTTCCATAAGAGTCGCTTCGATCTGCTTTTAATGGTGTTTGGTAATCAAAAATATAACCTAAATCCTTAACCTCACCTTGATAGAATAATAATTTTGCTAAAATTTCTTCTTTTCGATTGGTGATTGATAACTCATTTTGCGTAGGCGTATGGTCTGTATCAAAATGATTAGGTCTTACAGGTTTCAATTTGTCCCATTCTTTAACGAGATCCTCTGATACAAGAGTTTTCGCAATAATCTCACTATAAAGATTCTTAGATCCTTTTATATAACCTTTGTAATTTACAATAGGAGCCTTATAAAAGTTTGCTACAAATTTTAATAAATATTCTTCTGTATTAACATGCTTCAAACCAAAGGCTTTTTTAAATTCCTTTAATTTATCCTTCCTCTTAATACAAAGAAAGAGCTCATCAATTGACTTCTTATTATCTACCATTGTCATTTCCCTCCCCATAATAATAATTTACTACACTACACATAATTACTAAAAACTCCTACACAAAAATAATGTTTTTAAATATAAATTCATTATATCAATAGATATTTTATGAGTAAACAATGAAGAATCCTATCTGTTATAAAGAAATTATAACTATTTCATACTTTCACTATACGCCATAAAACGAGTAATAATTTCCCCATCAAACATTATTTACTATAGGAATACACCATAAAATAATTAGTCAAAAATAACTTCAACATTCTATAGAAAGTTATTGCAATATTTCCTTTTCTCCTTTACTATAAGTAAAAGAGAGTTGCATACAGAAAGGAGTCATCATGGCTAACGTTAATGAAAATTATTTAAAACTACAAGGTTCTTATTTATTTGCAAATATTGCTAAAAAAGTAAATGAGTACCAAGCAGCGCATCCAGATGCAGATATTATTCGCCTTGGTATTGGCGACGTTACATTGCCATTGGTGCCAGCAATCGTTGATGCTATGACTAAAGCAGTCCAAGAAATGGGCAAAGCTGAAACATTCCGCGGTTACGGTCCAGAGCAAGGATATGACTTCTTACGCCAAGCAATCGTCAATGGCGATTACAAACCATTGGGTGTAGATATCGCCATTGATGAAGTATTCGTTTCTGACGGCGCTAAATCAGATGTTGGCAACATTCAAGAATTATTCAGCGAAGATAATGTTATCGCTATCACTGACCCTGTTTATCCAGTATACCTAGATTCCAATGTTATGGGTGGCCGTACAGGTGAAGCTGTTGATGGCATCTTCCAAAAGGTTGTATATCTCCCAACTTCTGCAGAAAATAATTTTTCTCCAGAATTTCCGTCCGAACATGTAGACATTGTATATCTTTGTTCTCCAAACAACCCAACAGGTACTGTTTTAAGTCGTGCTCGTTTGGCTGAATGGATTCAATGGTGTAAAGAAAAGGATGTTATCCTAATGTTCGATTCTGCTTATGAAGCTTTCATCAGCACAGAGGACACTGTAAAATCCATCTATGAAATCGAAGGCGCTCGTGAAGTAGCTATCGAATTCCGTTCTTTCTCCAAGACTGCGGGCTTCACTGGTACACGTTGTGCTTATGCAGTAGTACCTAAAGAGGTAACTGCTAAAACTAAATCTGGCGAACGTCAACCACTCAATCCTATGTGGAATCGTCGTCAATGTACTAAATTCAACGGTGTTCCTTACATCGTTCAACGCGGTGCTGAAGCAGTATACTCCAAAGAAGGGCGCGAACAAACACAAGCTAACATTGCGTACTATAAAGAAAATGCTCGCATTATCAAAGAAGGTCTTGAATCCATTGGACTTACTGTTTACGGCGGCGTTGATGCACCATATATTTGGCTCAAAACACCAGGCAACATGACTAGCTGGGAATTATTCGATATCTTGCTCGAACAAGTACAAATCGTATCTACACCAGGTTCTGGCTTTGGTCCTCACGGCGAAGGTTACCTTCGTTTAACAGCTTTTGGCAGCCGTGAAAATACAATTCGTGCTATTGAAAGAATTAAAACTTTACAATTCTAATATTTAAAAAAGACCGGTTATGGCTACTTTCATTACGAAAGCTACCATAATCGGTCTTTTTATATAATCTTACATGTAATATCTAAATAATAGATTTATATCAGCTAGAAGCTATGACGAATACCCGCATCTACACGATAGGATGTATCAACTGTACTACCAAAGTTTTTAGTAAATGTTCCATATAAATATGTATTTGGACGGAAGCTCCAGGAACCACCGAGTTCAAGATCAAACCAAGTATCCTTCAAATCTACTACGCTATTAGTAGTTGGTTCACCTGCCATGCTATAAGTGGATTTCATTTTACCAGAGAATTCATGCGCCAATGCAGCTTTAAGGAAAACATTACTATTCTTAGCTTCCTTGCCGATGCCAATGCCTAAGCGGCCTATAGCGGAATTAACCGCATCAGAATTAATATGAACGGTGCTACCAGTATTCGTACGAGCATCAAAGCTTTCACCAGATAAGCGACTAAAGATTAATTCAGCACTAGAATCGATATAGAGCCCATTATCTCTCTTGATACGTTTACCATATTCAAGGCTTAAGGATGTTCCGGTATTACGATAATCACCACTCAAGGTAGTTCCCATATGGTTACGAACAACGAAATCATTTTTCAAACGATTACCTTTAGCAATGATATCTAAATAACGACCATCATTAAACTGTTTGGAACCATATACTGCTAGACCCGCCGTTTTCCCTGAGCCAGAACCCAAAGCATAGTCACTGTTACTTGTGCCATACAAGAAAGCACCACCTACAATCCAGTTGCCTCGTTTTGTATCATACCCAACTTGAGCCATATTATACGTTTGATTTACATAAGCAGAGTCTGTGATTTTAGATTTACCGCCAATATATTTGCCCCATATGCCTTGATTATCAGAGTTCATACGAACATCACCTAGACGACGTTGTAAATCATTTGTGTCAGCTCTCATCTGCATCACAGAGGATGCTAACGCACTCTTAGCACCTGAAACGATATCACTTTCACTAGTTGTCAAAGTAGTTTTATCAGATACCATTGCACGTCCATCTTTATCAAAATCGTCAGCACTAAGTTTAGCATTTAACGTAGGACTAATAACACCGGTGTCTAACTTTAGATTTACATCTAGATTTTTCTCGCCTTTTGTATAACCAGTGTATACCAATTTCTTAGCAAATTGATTTTCTGCTAATCCCGGAATTTCAGCATTGGCTTGTTCTTTCAGTGCTTCTACAGAGCTACGCAATGTAACAGAGGATCCGGGGTCAGCATGGTTAATGACCACTTCACCCTTGCCATATTCTGCGGCTGGTGAACCATTTAGATAATCAATAGCCGTATGACCAGCATAATTATTAATCGTAATAGGCCGTGCATCTACGGCTTGGATAATGCCGCGGCTACCTTCTGTGGCACCACCTATAAGATGCTCTACCTTACTACCGGTATATAAATAGTTAGCACTGTCAGGGCGACCTTGTGTAGGATACACACGTTCAGCACCTAACCATTCATTGCGCCATGTAGCACCATTTTGCAAGTACAATCGCAAGCCGCCGTGGTATGGGTTATTATTACTTTCATCAAATTCATTAAGCACGCCGCCTACCAATTTAGAGTTAGACGTCGTTAAACCTAAAGAAATAAAAGATCCATGCTTATGTGGGTTGATATCAATACCATAGTTTTTATCTAGGAAGCCTACATTACCATACATTTTTACATCATTCGTACCTGGTTGTAACCCATCCATACCGGTGTTTACATACAAGAAACCTTCTTCTGAAACAGCCGAGTATGTATCAGATGTATCTAATGGATATGTTTTTACATCAGCACCACCTAAGATACGGAGATACCCATCTTTATTGGCTTGTAAACCAACGCCAACTACGTCGACATCGGCATTGCCCTTTACAGTAACACGAGTATCATCAAAAGTGCCATACCCTACATCACCACCATAACCAGCATATATGCCACTCATATAATAATGTGCCAAATCTGGTCTGCGTTTCTCTCCACTTTCCGCCGGTGCAGGATTTGTTACCTTCACAGTTACATTTTTATCAATATCTACTTGGCTACCTTCAAGAGCATAAATACCTGTTACATTGTTATGGTATTTTGTACCATTTACACCGAGGCCAGATACATTGACAGTTAAGTCATCTGTATAATGTTTATTTTCGCCCCATAAATTTAGACCAATAGATTTACCATCAGTATGACTTTCAACGGTTGTAGCAGATACCATAATATTCGCACTTGCACCTGTAATAATCAAAGCAGCTATTACAGCAAGATTTACTTTTTTTCTCATATTAACCTCCTCAAACTACGCACAATAAGTTTACATATCTCTATTGTATCTATACAGAAGGTATATGTGTCAATTTTTAGACATATGATGTTTTCTTTACTGAAAATAACAAAACGCTATGTATCGATATATCTCTGTATAATCAATAAGCGCTTTATAGTATCTCCTAATAAATAGTCACAAACTCTATAGAATATTATTGAAAATGACGATTTTATGCTATAATAATTATATTAGTTATTACATTACATTTTAAAATTATATAGGAGGCTAATATGAATATTCGTATTGGTATCGTTGGCTACGGCAACTTGGCACGTGGCGTAGAAGCATCTGTTCAGTTACAACCTGATATGGAGCTCATAGGCGTATTCTCTCGCCGTCAAGGTATTGAAACTGTGTCTGGTGTACCTACTTACTCTATGGAAGATATTCCTAATTTCAAAGGTAAAATCGATGTTATGGTTCTTTGTGGCGGTTCTGCGACAGACCTTATCGAACAAACACCAATGGTAACTAAATACTTCAACTGTATCGATTCCTTCGATACACATGCACGTATCCCTGAGCATTTTGCAAATGTAGACAAAGTAGCTAAAGAAGCTAAGACTGCTACATTGATTTCTTGTGGTTGGGATCCAGGTATGTTCTCCTTGCAACGCGTTTACGCTGAAGCAATATTGCCAAAAGGCAAATCCTACACATTCTGGGGCCGTGGCGTATCCCAAGGTCACTCCGATGCAATTCGTCGCCTTGAAGGCGTAGTTGATGCTCGTCAATACACTGTTCCTAAAGAACAATACTTAGAAGAGATCCGCAACGGTCAAACTCCTGACGTTGATGGCTACAAAGGTCACCTTCGTGAATGTTACGTTGTAGCTGCTCCTGATGCGGACAAAGCTAAAATTGAAAACGAAATCAAAACTATGGAAAACTACTTCGTAGGTTATGAAACTGTAGTAAACTTCATTTCTCAAGAGGAACTTGATCGCGACCACAAAGGCATTCCACATGGTGGCTTCGTTCTTCGCTCTGGTGAAAGTACAGATGGCACGCGTCACGTTATCGAGTACTCCTTGAAACTTGACTCCAACCCTGAATTCACAGGTTCTGCCCTCGTTGCTTACGCACGTGGCATCTACCGCCTTGCTAAACACGGCGGCACAGGTTGCTACACAGTATTCGACATTCCACCAGCTTGGATTTCTACACAATCCGCTGCGGACTTGAGAGCACATTCTCTATAAGGCACATAACAAAAATCCCACACTGATGTGTGGGATTTTGTTTAGTGACACTACTATTCACCTATGTGACTAATGGTGTCACTTTTTTAGTACAAATTTATAGTGTCTATATGATATAATATTTATTTGATAGAGTTTCTACGGAAGCTTTCACAAAGAACGAAATCAATTAGTTAATAAAAGGTGGTACCATGAGCACAAATTTAGAAGTAGGCATCGTAGGCCTTCCAAATGTTGGGAAAAGTACATTATTCAACGCCATTACAAAAGCAGGCGCTGAAGCTGCCAACTATCCATTCTGTACAATCGAACCAAACGTAGGTGTCGTTGACGTTCCAGATAATCGTTTAGCTGTATTGGCTGAAATGTTTGGTTCTAAACGCATCCTTCCTGCTGCTATGCGCTTCGTAGATATTGCAGGCCTTGTAGAAGGTGCGTCCAAAGGTGAAGGTTTAGGTAATAAATTCCTTAGCCACATCCGTCAAGTAGATGCGATTGCTCAAGTTATTCGTTGCTTCGAGGATCCTAACATCACTCATGTTGCAGGTTCTATCGATCCAATCCGCGACATCGAGATCATCAATACTGAACTTTGTCTTGCTGACCTTGAATCCGTAGAAAAACGGAAACAACGCATTGAAAAAATTGCAAAATCCGGCGATAAAGATGCTCGTGCTGAGTTACCATTACTAGAACGCATCATCGAAGGTCTCGGTGAAGCAAAACCAGTTCGTGCACAAGGTCTCGAAGAAGAAGAATTAGAAATGATCAAAGAGTTGACATTGCTTACAGCAAAACCATCTCTTTATGTAGCCAATATTTCTGAAGACGAAGTATCTGATTACTCCGGTAATGAATATGTAAAACGCGTAGAGGAATATGCGAAAAACGAAGGCGCTGGCATCGTTGTTGTTTCTGCTCGTATCGAATCTGAAATTGCTGAATTATCCGACGAAGAATCCGCTGCATTCCTTGAAGATCTTGGCCTTGAAGAATCTGGCTTAACTAAACTTATCAAGGCAAGTTATGCACTCTTAGGTCTTATCAACTACTTCACAGCTGGCGAAATGGAAGCTCGTGCTTGGACAATCGTAGACGGCACAAAAGCGCCTCAAGCAGCTGGTAAAATCCACTCCGATATCGAAAAAGGCTTTATTCGTGCTGAAATCGTATCCTTCGATGACTTACAAGCTTGCGGCAGCCAAAATGCGGCTAAAGAAAAAGGCCTTGTACGCCTAGAAGGCAAAGAATACGTTATGAAAGACGGTGACGTAACACACTTCCGCTTCAACGTATAATACAAATTAATAGCAATAAAAACCAGTAAATCAATCGATTTACTGGTTTTTTGTTGTCTCTTAATGAGATTTTCTTTATGTGGTTGTTGAATAAACACGAGTTTATTCTTTATCGTTATCAACTGAGTTTTTCAAGCCGTCAAGTGCGCCTTCTACAGCATCTTTAACATCTTCTGCAACGTCTTTAACTTTAGCAGTTGTTTTTTCTACGGCACCTTCTGTTTCCAATTTTTTGTCGCCAGTTAATTTGCCAACATTTTCTTTTAGTGCACCTTTAGCTTGGTTGAGTTTTTCTTCTAATGCCATAATTGTGACTCCTTTCATGTAAAATCACGTTTAACCATATAAAATCTACTTTTATAAGTAGAGGGCTATCCTTTTTTTCCAAAGAAAAATGAAACTACAGCAACAACAATCACTGCACCTAATACAGATGGAATTAATGACATGCCCGCAAGACTAGGGCCCCATGTTCCAAATAGGGACTGACCTACGGACGAGCCAATTAAACCAGCAACAACTTTAGCGATAACGCCCATGGCACCGCCCTTGTTAGTGATGGCACCTGCTAGGAAGCCGATAAAACCACCAACAATAATTGACCAAAGCATACAATCACTCCTTCCTATATATCAATATATCTATAATTCCTACTAAATATAATAGTCCTTATAAATATTTCAGAATTTGTGTATATTTATAATATAACATTCGACCCTAAAGATTAAATGAAGAAATTCGATTTACTGTTTGATGTAAGGTTCTATTCAACTACTGTTACAATTTCGTCTAATGTACGGCGCGTCTTATTGCGATGAGGCTCTTCATCACGGTAACCAAAGGCCGCCATTACAGCAATGCCAAAGTGTTTAGTATCGAACAGGCCGAGTTCATCACCTAAGAGTGCGGTCATATCATCTTGATTGAAGCCTTCTAATGGACAAGAATCTAAGCCTTCATAAGCAGCCATTGTCATCATGTTCGCCATAACGATATACGCTTGTTTAGAGGACCAATCAAAAGCAGCACGTTCAGATTCAAATGTTTTGTAATCTTCTTTTGTAAATTGAGCATATTTTTCGCGATATGCCGCATCAACTTCAGCTGGTAATTGTTTCACCTCTTCTTGAATATGACGGATATATGATGAATCGAATTCAAGATCTGCCTTTTTACGAGCTAAGAAAACCACTACATGACTAGCTTCAAGCCCTGCTAAGATACCCCAACCATAAGCTTTCATCTTTTCTCGGATTTCTGGATTTTGAATCACCAACAATTGATACGCCTCGAAGCCAAGTGATGTTGGAGACAAACGCGCTGCATTCAGAACCGCATTCCAATCATCGTCAGAAATCTTTTTAGTGCTATCAAATTTTTTGCATGCATAACGATAGGTCATAGCATATTCTAAATCGTTACGATCCAATTTAGGGGCCGTTAATTTTACGTTTTCTATTTCATATTTGCTCATTGAAATTCAACCTTTCATTATATTAATTTCAAAAACTTAACCTAGATACATAACATATGATGCTCATTAGCCAAAATTTTGACCAAATAGAATCATACGTTCTTTTTCCTTATAAAATAAATCGATTTAATCTTTATAAGCTAAAACTGGTTTCCCTTTTTCATACCAAAACAAACCCGACGTACTAATCTTATGTTCTTTTAGGGCCGTCTGCACACGATTTACTATAGTTGGCTCTATTTGAATCGATAACCCACACATATCATTCAATTCTGGCGGTGTAGCCATCAATTGGTGAGGCACCGAAAGTTCCGTTAATATCTTGTCCGCCTTATCCCCAAAATAATAGGATGTAAAAACGACAAGCAACTTTTTATCGCCCAATGCCTCACCTCCAATAATATTGCTTAATCATTTACAACATAGATACGAGTATTATAGTTTAACAACATTTTCCCCAACGATAGCATCTGTAATCGCATACATGTTTGTAATAGAGCCTACCCCCACTTGATCTTTTAAACCATAATAGTCGAGACAAATGCCACATGCAGCAATTTCAACACCAAGATCAGCTAACTTTTTAATATTGTCTAAATGAACAGAATCGTTGGTTACCATTTTAACGCTACTATTGATGAAATAAATTGTAGATGGCTTCACGTCGGCTTCAACCATGCACACCCAGAAGGTTTTCATCAAATTACGGCCAAGCTCTTCACTACCTTCACCAAGATAATCTTTCGTCATCAAAATGATGCGGTCACTATAATTCATAGGTTTGCAACCAGTTTCCGGTGCAGGTTCTACATTCGGCGTAAGTTTAATAAAAAAATCTATACCATCTTGTCCAATTGCCACATCATAGCCACGAGACTTCCCAAATTTCTCTACATTATCGCGACTCACCTCGTTATCTACGATGGTCGTAATAATTGCGTCTGGATTTGCATCGCTTACCTTCTTCGTTTCAATCACAGGTTTTGGACACAAACTGCCACGCACATCTACAATTAATTCATTCGTATTACTCATCATTTACCTCAATACTATTATATATTTTGTGAAAGCATCAACGCACAACTACTCTATATACTATTAAAACCAAAATTGTACTATATCTTATTTAGTGACGCGTACCGCTAAGCCACTAAAGCTTTCAACTACACCAACTATAGTGGCACCTTCAACGCCCACATCATGTAAGGCTTTCACCAAATTCGGTCCTTCTGTTGCAGGCACAGAAAATAAAAGTCCGCCTGATGTTTGTGGATCAAAGAGAATATCCGTCCATACCCCATCTAAATTCGCATCAACCTGTACATCAGTTATGGCCTTGCGATTACCATAGGATGCAGCAGGGACCAAACCCATTTGCGCAGCCTCAATGACGTCAGCAAAGAGCGGAATATCATAAGTCTTGATATGAATTGTTACATTAGAGGCACTCGCCATTTCTACAGAATGTCCCATAAGACTAAAGCCCGTTACATCAGTACACGCATGAATTGTAAAGTTATGGGCCACCTCAGCAGCCACACGATTCAACGTACTCATGCTAGCAACCGCCTGCGCAGTACCAGTAGGAAATAAATCAGCTTTCAACGCATTATTCATAATACCTGTGCCGATGCGTTTTGTTAACACCAATACATCCCCTACTTGGGCACCTTTATTTTTCCAAATATGATTTGGGTCAACTTGTCCTGTTACAGACATACCAAATATAGGCTCTTTGTTTTCAATGCTGTGACCGCCTACGATTGCAGCCCCAGACTCGGCCACGATAAAAGCTGCTCCGTTTAGAACGTCTGTTAAAACGCCTTGCTCAACAAGAAATATAGGAAACCCTACAATATTCATGGCAGTCAACGGAGTTCCTCCCATAGCATATACATCGCTTAGTGCATTAGCGGCCGCTATTTTCCCAAACAAAACGGGGTCATTAACTACAGGTGTAAAAAAGTCTAATGTCTGTACCAATGCTAATGTGTCAGAAATTTTATATACCCCTGCATCATCAGCCCCTGTCATATCTGCTAGAACTCGTTCATTGGTTACAGATGTAACTGATTTCAATACACGCTCCAATATATGAGGCCCAATCTTGCACGCACAGCCCCCGCTCGTAACATAGTCAGTAAGTCGTACCATAAGACCTCCTACTCATGTTTAGGCAAACGAGATACGAGTTTCTTTGCAGCCTTTTCAAACTTAGGGCGAGGCATCAACAATTGATGTCCACAACCTTTACATACGATAAGAAAATCTGTGCCGATGCGCTTGACCTCCCATTCGTCACTGCCACATGGATGCGATTTTTTCATTTGTACTATATCGCCCACATAATATCTAATAAACGCCATAGCGCCTCCTTATACTATTTCTATTATATATATCTTATTATACTTAAAATATGTTCTCCAATATAGGTAAAAGTACACTTTGACTAATAAGATCTATCAGCTTAATCAGAATTATTACCAAAAACAAACAGTTCCACAAACAATAATGATTTTCCATTTAATTCTCATTCTCATTATCAAATCTCTTTAATTATATAAATCCATTCCCCAACACACTTCTAAAAGCCGCATAGTTACTGAATTGATAATTTTTATCATTTAGAAAATTTTCGAAATAAATTTTATAAAAACACTTGCATTTCTCATTTAGTATGTTACAATATAGTCAACAATGATTATTCGTTAAGTATACGAATCAAAAACATTGGATTGTAAATAACAGGCAAGTGCCTCTTTACAAAACATAGGTAAGTACTCATTTAAAAGATAAGCAAGTGCTTTTTTTATGTATAGACAAGTGTCTATCTACCAACCTACAAATAAGTTTTTATTTAACTTAACTCAAGTGAGTTACCAATTATCGCATTCACAACCAAGTGGTTATGAATATATCAATTAAGTAATCATTTAAAACATATTGTAAGTACAAAGGAGATCTAAAAATGGCTGAATTAAAAGGTACAAACACTGAAAAAAATCTTCAAGCAGCATTTGCTGGCGAATCCCAAGCATTCCAAAAATATACTTTCTACGCAGCAGCAGCTCGCAAAGCTGGTATGAACGAAATCGCTGATTATTTCGAAGAAACAGCTCACAACGAATCTGCACATGCTAAATTGTGGTTCAAAGCTCTTCATGGTGGCGATGTTTCCGCTGATATCGAAGCTAACCTTCGCGATGCAGCAGCTGGTGAAAACTACGAACACACTACAATGTACAAAGATTTCGCTAATGAAGCAGAAAAAGAAGGCTTTGCAAAAATCGCTTACCAAATGCGCGAAGTTGGTAAAATCGAAGCTCGTCACGAAGAACGTTACCTTGCATTAGCAGCTCGCGTTGCAGGTCACAAAGTATTCAATAACGATCAACCTGTAGCATGGATTTGCGCTAACTGTGGCTACATTCACATTGGTGAAGAAGCTCCTAAATTATGCCCAGTATGTGCTCACCCACAAGCATTCTTCAAACGTCACATTGAAGCTCTATAATCTATAAACATAGATTAGACAAAAATAATAAGTATAAATACAGACATGTAGACTGCAAGTGCAGATTTTCCTAACTGTATGTACAGACACCCTCAAATAAAAAGACGATGACTTCGGTCATCGTCTTTTTTGTGTTCTATAAACGCTTAAAGATTTCTTTGATTATTTTCCGCTATCTATCAATCCTTTAAATTGTTGTGCTGCTTCATAAGGATTTTCTGCATGAGCGATAGCAGATATAACGGCCACACCACAGGCTCCTGCTTGTAATATAGATTTTGTATTATCTAAAGTAATACCACCTATCCCAACACAAGGTAATGTTAGCCCTGCTGCTTGTAGTTCAGTAATTCTAGCTGGTCCGCATGGTTCTTGTGCATCAGACTTACTGCTTGTAGCGTACATAGGGCCTACGCCTACACAGTCTGCATAAACCACATCGGTCTTATGCAGCTCCTCCACAGAGTGAATGGATATGCCTACCACTGTATGCCCTACAAGATTACGCACCTGTTCTAACTTCATATCTTCCTGTCCGACATGGACACCATCAGCATGAACCGCAATGGCTAAATTTACATCATCGTTGATAATATAAAGTACGTTATACATGGCACAGACTTGTTTTAACTGTTGAGCTAGTTCTAATTTTTGTTTACCTTCTAAGGTACCCGTTCCCTTTTCTCTAAATTGGAAACAGGTCACCCCACCCCGACAGGCCGCTTCTACAACAGCTAGCAATCGATCTTCGTTTAGCCCTACATCCTGTGTACCAGCTATAAAATACACTTGTAATTGATCGGGAACTACTATAGATCGTATGTGCTGTTTCGATAAAAGTACTGCATCATCAAGTATATATAAGGCATCCATAAAGGCCACACTAAAGCTACCAGGCTTGACACCACATTCTTTAACGGCCCTTTCACCAGCAAGACCATAGTATGCTAGCGCGTAGGCAATGAATTCTGCCATAGACATTTGATTTTTAAAGGGATAATAGGCACTAAAGAAAGCCGCCAACACAGCGCCCAATAAACAGCCTGTGCCCGTTACAGCAGTCATAATAGGATGTCCGTGAGGTACTGCAAATACGCGAGTTCCATCAGAAACATAATCCTCTTCTCCCGTTGCTACGACAGGACAATTAATTAGACGGGATAGTCGATAGGCAATAACGGCACTATCCTCAACCTGTGCCCCGTCTACACCCTTGCCGGTAGTAGAATTGTCACTCTCATCATTAGGACTTAGAGCATCGTAAATCGCTTTAATTTCGCTTTGATTTCCACGAAGCAATGAAATAGAACCAGTTTCAATCAAATCTAAAACCACAGACAAGCGGTAAGCCCCTGCGTGACAGCCTACTGGATCAAGAACGATAGGCACCTCATGCTTCTTTGCAAGTTTGGTAGCCTCTTTATAATAATTGGCCTTATCTGGTGTAACAGTACCGATGTTGATAAGTAGTGCTGAGGTGTGAACGATGAGGTCTTTCAAGTCTTCACTGCATTCGCTCATCACCGGCGATGCACCAATAGCAAGTAAACCATTGGCTGTAAAGGTGCGTACCACATCATTTGTAATACAAATAACAAGAGGGTTTCGCTGACGTAAGGTCTCTAATATATTTAGTTCAGGCCAAGTTTGACCATTCATGTATGGATTTTCATAGGTCATATCACTATCTCCTCTCATCATTTTTCAAGAGCTCATCCATCGTTTCAGGTCCATTAGATAGCAGTCCATAAGCCATATGATTAACAGGGCCACAGCCATTTCCTAGCGCTGGATTGTATTTAATAGCAAGAGCAATATAGTCCTTGGCAATACCAATAGCATCCATTACATCACGCCCTTTAGCAAGCTCCGCTGTAATAACCGCTGAGAAGGTACAGCCCGTACCATGAGTATGCACTGTATCATATTTGGGGCTCGTCCACGTACGAACATTACCATCTCTTGTGAAAGCATAATCCGTTGCATCTTCGCCAATATGTCCACCTTTAATGATGACCACTTGAGGACCTAAGTCCTGTAAGATACGATTGGCCGCAGTTGTGATGTCGCTTTCACAAGTGATAGACATATCGGCTAAGACCTCTGCCTCACTGCGATTTGGGGTGATAACCGTTGCGGTAGGAATCAGTTTAGATTTTAAGAAATGTACCGCCTCATCTGATACAAGTCGATCACCGCTAGTAGCAATCATAACGGGATCCATTACGTACGGAATTCCATTACTCACATAAGGATAGATAAGGTCCATCATCTCAGGTAAAGCAATCATGCCCGTCTTAACAGCTTGGGGCATAATATCTGAGTACACATCGTGTAACTGTTTTTCTATACTCTCTAAGGATAGATGTTCTACGTGGTGAACACCCGTTGTATTTTGAGCTACCACGGACGTAACCACGGCCATGCCGTATACTTTACGGCTTTGAAAAGATTTTAAATCAGCCATAATGCCAGCGCCACCACTCGGGTCAGTACCGGCAATTGTTAATGCAGTATGTAATTTCATAATACCTCCAAACATATAAAATGAGACCACTCCCAATGGAATGGTCTCGTAATAGGTTAGTATTATGTTGCACTCCACTTTCCTACGCCAGTATTATCTGGATCAGGTCTAGGGTTTTGAATGGTCAATCTCAGCAAAAGCACCCCTAGTGGCAATATATTTTTATACTCTAGTTATAACATCATTATACAATCTATGCAAGAAAATAATTGACGGGCTCCTCTTAACAGCCTATAATGAAGCCATAACGGGGTGCTCACATGAGTGGGCTGAGAGTAAGCTAATGCTTTAACCCATAACCTGATTTGGATAATGCCAACGTAGGGAACATAGAGGATTAATAGCCGAGTTCCTGTGAACTCGGCTTTTTCTATGACTCCTTGGCAAGGAGGACGTATGAAAGACACACACATTACACAACCACAGTTCGCCATGATATGGTTCGGTGCCGCTCTATCTATAGCGGAAATTATGACAGGAACCTATCTAGCCCCCTTAGGACTCACTCAAGGTCTATATGCCATCATACTGGGGCATATCATCGGCGGTATATTGCTCTTTGGAGCTGGCCTCATCGGTGGACGTTTACGGCAAGGCAGTATGAATACTACCGCCTTCAGCTTTGGCCCACTAGGGGCTAAAGGCTTTGCCTTTTTAAATATGCTTCAACTTATCGGCTGGACTAGCATCATGATCTACGATGCTATGCTAGCCTTACAAGAACTAGCACCTCTATCCCCTATGATTTGGACGATAGCTATTGGAGCGCTTGTCATCTTGTGGCTTTTCATCGGTCTCCACAATACGGGCTATATTCAAGCTATCGTATCTGTTCTATTGCTAGGGCTCACCCTCTACATGGGCGCTCACATGTTATCGCAGTGGCCTAGTGAAGGTATCCTTCTAACTAGCGGAAACATGAGTTTCATCGCTGCCCTTGAGTTATCTATTGCCATGCCACTATCTTGGCTACCTCTTATCAGTGATTATACCCGTGAAAGCAAAAAACCTTTCTCCGCATCACTTACAAGTGCTACTGTCTACACAGTAACAAGTATCGTTATGTATACCTTAGGCCTCAGTGCGGCTATCTTCGGTGGTGGCGATTCTATCATTACCATCATGATGAACGCCGGTCTTGGCCTTGCAGGGCTCATCGTTATTATCTTCTCTACTGTAACTACAACCTTTATGGATGCTTATTCTGCAGGCGTTTCTAGCACAACTATCTACAAGAGTGCTTCTAGTAAAGGCATAGCCGTTGTAGTTACTATCGTTGGTACAATCGCTGCCATCCTATATCCGATGGACGATATTACAGACTTCCTGTACCTCATTGGCTCTGTATTTGCTCCGATGATAGCCATTCTTTTGGCGGACTATTTTATCAATCGCCAACAAGTACAAACGATCTCAGCATATCTCGTGCGCGGTTTAATTTGGGTAGTTTCCGTTGGACTCTATCACTATATGTTACATAGTGAAAGTACGATTGGGGCTACGCTGCCAGCCTTTACAACGGCATTCTTCATAACAGCTATCGTTGGCTTCATAAGTCATACAGAAAACTCATCTATCGAAATAAAACAATACTAAAACAAAAACACCTTCGTAAGCAATTATGCTTATGAAGGTGTTTTACTATTCAGGTATAATAATTTGTCCGTCTTCACAGATCCAGTGTCTATCACCAACTGCATCAGCTTCACTTTCATCATGGGTCACCCATACACATGGCACATCCCATTCACGAATGATGGACACCAGATCCTCACGTACTTGTTTACGCAAATTCCAATCAAGCGCAGACAAAGGCTCATCAAGAAGTAAAATAGTCGGTTTTGAATAAAGGGCACGTCCCAAGGCAACCCGTTGTTGCTCACCACCAGATAAACTACCCGCCTTTGTTTTTCGATATTTTTCTAAACCTAAACGGCTTAATAAATTATCGCACATATCAGGTGTGCCTCGTTTACTATAAATAATATTACTTTCAACAGATAAGTGAGGGAATACAATATTACCTTGAGGCATATAACCTACCTGGCGTTCTTGAGCAGGGACCCAAATCTTTTTAGCTCGGTCAACCCAAGTTATGTCATCATATTGAATACGCCCAGTACTAGGCTTTACAAGGCCTGCAATGCACTTAATAAAGGTGCTTTTACCACTACCGGACTGACCAGTCAACACAGTGATTCCCGAAGACAGTGTACCATCGGCTTTCACAGTCACAGAAGGTCTAGATACAGTAAAAGAAAATGTAATCATAGAACCTCCTAATTATTTTCTGTATGGCGGAATAAGGAACCTTTTGTAATAAGGTGAATACCGCTCAACAATGCCAATGTAAGTACACAAATATAAACAACAAGCTCGAAGGCATCCATGTACTGCCCAGCCTCTACGTAGGAGTAAATAGCCAGTGGCATTGTCCGCGTTACCTTCGGAATATTACCAGCAATTAAAATGGTGGCACCAAACTCACCCATAGCACGGCAGAATGCTAAAATACTGCCCGTCAAAATTCCTTTCCATGCTAATGGCACGGAAATGGTAAAGAAGATGCGCAATTCAGATGCGCCCAAGGTGCGGGCTACGTCTTCCATATTATGGTCCACGGACTGCAATGCAGAGCGTACGGTTTGGTAAAATAGTGGAAATGCAATTACAGAGGAAGCAATCACTGCACCGGAAGCGGCAAAGACCACGCTCAGCCCATGAGTTTCAAGCCAAGCACCAAAGGCATAGCCTGGTGTAAATACCATGAGCAACGCAAAGCCAACAACAACGGGTGGTAATACAAGGGGCAACGTAATAAGTGCATCAAGAATAGCAATGCCGCCCCATTTACAGCGATTCATACCATAACAAGTGGCCAAACCAGTTACTATAACGATAATTAAAGCTATACTCGCTACCCACAAAGATAACCAGAACGGACTCATGGTTACTCCTTTCTTTCCTAACTATAACCGATACAAATTTATATTTCTATTGTATCACAAAAAAACGCTAGCCTAGAAAGCTAGCGTTTAAGTCTTATTTAGAGGTAGAAAAACCGTATTTCTCTAATACTTTTTGGCCTTCTGGGCTCGTTACGTATTTATAAAAATCCTTTGCCAATGCATTATCATATTTTTTGATGATACCAATTGGATATATAACAGGATCATGAGAATCAGCAGGTGTTACAGCAGCGATTTGAACTGCATCGCCTGCTGCAATAGCGTCAGTTTTGTAAATAAATCCTGCATCACCAGCCGCTTGGCTAATAGAAGCAGTTACAGCTTTAACGTCTTTTGCGTAGACTACATTAGGTTCTACTTGGTCCCACACACCTAATTTTGTTAGTACTTGTTTACCATAGTTACCTGCTGGTACTGTATCAGGATTACCCAATACAATGCGTTTTACGGATGTAATTTGACTAAGCTCAATTTTAGGTTGTCCTTTAGGAACTACGAGAACGAGTTCATTAGTGACAAATGGTTTTACATCTGTTACTAACTCTTTCTCTTGTAACATTTTCATATTCTTTTCGTCTGCAGAAATGAATAAACTAGCAGGTGCACCTTGTTCAATTTGTTGGCGCAATGTGCCAGAACCGGCAAAATTTATAACGATTTGATCATCTGCTAAATGATGTTCTTTTTTATATGCATCTGCCAATTCGGTAAGAGCCCCTTTAAGGCTGGCTGCTGCTTGAATCGTAATTTTTTCTGACGTACTAGGCTTTGTGCTATCAGCTGTTTTACCAGCATCATTACCACAGCCCACAACCAAGACTAACATACAAATACTCATTAATACAAATAAAAGCTTTCTCATACAACCTCCTATCCCTGTCAGGATTAATACATATAAATACATAAAAAATAGACCTAAACTCTACATCCTATGGTATGATAGTAATATAGGGTAATTAGGTGAAAGCCTTATTTACATCATTCTTACTAGGTATCATAAATTATCATACTAAAAGTATACCATGATTTAAATCACATTACATATTAAATAGAACTCTAGGTGAGACTATGAATTTACTAACACTAATAGGACATATTTTCATGAATTCCATGATACCTATATTCATACTGATAGGCGTGGGATTTATACTAGATAAAAAATTTAAATTAGATTTATATACATTAAGCAAGCTAAACTTTTACATACTGTTGCCAACCTTTGTGTTTAGAGCCATGTATGATGCTAAGTTTTCCTCGAGCACCATGGAAATCATTTTCTGTGCTGTCTGTGTACTCATACTAAACTCAGTCATCGCAGATATTGTAGGCCGCTTAAAGGGTTACGATATACCTAAAATAGCAACTCTAAAAAACTGCGTTATGTTTAATAATGTAGGAAATATGGGTATTGCCCTTGCACTCTTTGTATTTACAAATGTACCCTATGTGATTGATGGCGCCACCCCCTATGCCGATTTAGGACTATTTAGTGTTGTATCCATCATGATTATTCAAACGGTTACAAGTAATACCTATGGATTTTACCAAGCTGGTGCAGGTCGTTTAAGCACGAGAGATGCACTCAACGTCTTATTCCATATGCCAATGTCATATGCGATCCCCCTCGCACTACTTTGTAAATTATTACCTTTTGATTTACACGGCCTCTTCTTTTATGCACCACTTAATATCTTTGCCAACGCCTTCGTCGGCGTTGCTATGATTGCCTTAGGGGTGCAAATCAATAGAACGCCATTGAATTTCTTTAAAACAGATGTCATGCTAGCAAGCTTATTGCGACTCGTCATTAGTCCACTTTTAGCTGCTGTTATAACAGTTATATTTATTCTATTCTATGGCCCTATGCATCCAATAGCGGCCCAAACGATTGTCATAACCTATAGCGTGCCTACAGCTATTAATATGGCACTCATCGCTATCGAAATGAAGAACAACCCAGAATACGCTACACAAATTGTAATGGGAACAACCATATTGTCTGCCATAACCATGCCTCTGTTTATCACATTTGCTTATTATTTATTTCCACTATATTAACTACAAAAACACAAAAGGGAGCCATCAAATGGCTCCCTTTTGTGTGTATTACATATTCCCCATATGGTGTTCTTACATAGGCAAATTATATCAAATTATTGATGTGATACGTGTTCCATACCCATACGAACTAGACCTTCTACATGATCATCATTCAAGGAATAAAACGCGGTCTTTCCTTCTTTTCGGTATGTTACAAGACGTGCTTGTCGCAACACGCGTAATTGATGGGAAATGGCTGACTGCCCCATTCCCATCGTTTCAGCAATGTGATTAACACACATTTCATTTTCCAGTAATAGCTCTACTATCTTTAAGCGTGTTGGATCACCGAGAATCTTGAACAATTCTGCTAACTTTAACAAAGCTTCATTCCCGCTGCTCATAAATATCCTTTCTATTAAAACAATACAATTAACTTAGTCTATCAAGTAAAAAACTTTATTATTTATCATATCTATTATATACAAAAAAAGGCTTTGTTCACAATGACAAAGCCTTTTAAATTGTATGATATTATTTAACAACCAATACTGGGCAAGAGGAATGGCTTGTTACATAGCTACTTACACTACCCATGAATAGGCCTTTTAAAGGTCCAAGACCACGGCTACCCATTACGATAAGATCAGCATTAAATTTCTTAGCAACTGCTAATAATGCAGGACCTGGGGAACCAACTTCAAATACAGACTTAACTGTAACGCCTGCAGGAATTTCTTTCACTACATCATTCAAGATTTCTTTGCCTGTTTCTTCCATGTCTTCTGCAATTTGTTCAGACACGTAGCCACCGCTAATAGGTGTTTGATCGAAGTTAGAGATAGCAGATACGATATTAGCTACGTGAACAATAATCAATTCTGCTTTGTTACGATCTGCTACAGCGAGTGCATGTTCTAATGCACGCTTTGCATTTTCAGAACCATCAGTAGGTACGACAATAGTTTTGTAGGTAACCATATTAACCCCTCCTATTTCTAATCCCCTATGAAGGGATATGATTAAATATCGTTTAGTCTATTTATAATATTCTATACGACTTAGGAAAAATCCTCTTTTTAAACGAGGATTTATATACATTATAGCACATTTTTTTACAGATTAAAGAACTTGGGAAGAATTATTAATATTTAACGAATTGGTTAACTTAAATCCATCTAATACATCAACTAATTCAGGTGTTGTCAATACAGTGCCAACAGGCGCTATCATGCGAGCAACACCTACATTACCATTATTTCCTAAAATAATAGTAGCACCAAATGCAACCGGCTCTGCTGTATCCGTATCCGATGATTCAGGATTTTTCATAGTACCTGCTACATAAAACATAACAGCGCCATCAATAATATGTGTTTCATATCGATCAATTGTCGCCTTGTTTACATCAACTAAGGATTTTAGATACTGATCACCTAGCATCTGCTTACCCATCATCGTTGGCATCGCACTGCTTACCGCTTGAATAGGTACAGCAAAACTTTCCACATCGAGTCGAATTTTATCCTTTGTGAAAGCTAGCTTTTTAGGCTCATTAATGCGTGTGAATCCTTTAGGACTCATGAATCTTAATCCATCTGCCACATTAATATCACCAGATCCAACTAACATCTTTTTCACATTATTTAATGTAGAGCTTTTCTTCATATCTAACAATGTAAATGTTGGAATCGCTGTCTCTAAAAGACCTTGCTCCATAAACTTTGCTTGTACTGGTGGATAGGTACTGACAAGATTATAACGATGCGTAGGATCCTTCTCCATAATAAATTCAGCTTCGAAAATGGAATGAACCTGTTCAGTAGAGGTCATTTCAGCATAAGACTTAGGTGTAGTTCTGCTCCAACGCGCAGCTTGTGCACCTTTCTTAGGGAAAAATCCCCCCACTACATCATTATTTTCAAACACATTACTATGTTGTCGCCAAATACGAAGATATTCATCATCGGTCATGCCCTTAATCGGCACATCATACCAGGTAGTATTCCATACCTTCTGAGATACATTACCTTGTGGCGTATTATTTCGCTTTGTAAATGATACAGTATACGCATCATCTTGATTTGGACCAGACAAGTTAAAGGAGTAACCTTGTACGTGTTCACTTTCACTACGCACATCCATATCAATCATAACACCATCATTGACACGCCATGGAATAGTGAAAGTATAACCATTTTTTGTATCCTTTACGACAGTATTCATTTTTGTAGCATACGATTTATATTGCTCGGGCAATACAGAAAGTGCATCTTGTTGAGATGCCACAATAGCCTTAGGTGTAGCCTGTTCAGGTGTAGCACCATAAGCAACACCAGTCACAACAGACAAGCCGGCCAATACTAATGCGATAGGTAATTTCTTCATAAAATTCCTTTCCTATATGTGAAGGTACCACCTATGAGCTCATAGGTGGCAACCATTATAACATATTGTCTAAAAAAGCCTTTGTTCTTGGGGATTGTGGATTTGTAAACAATTGTTCCGGAGCGCCTTCCTCTTGAATTATACCATCCGCCATAAAGATAACGCGATCGGATACTTCACGAGCAAAATTCATTTCGTGAGTAACGATAATCATAGTCATACGATCATCGGCTAATTGTTTAATCGTTTTCAGTACTTCACCAGTTAATTCTGGATCTAGAGCTGATGTAGGTTCATCAAATAACATAATTTCTGGGTTCATCGCCAATGCACGAGCAATAGCTACACGCTGTTGTTGACCACCAGATAAACGCGATGGATACATATCGCGTTTTTCCCAAAGGCCTACTTTATTAAGTAAACGTTCTGCTATCGGCATAATATCTGTATCTTTCATACCTTTTACCATACGAGGTGCAACCATAATATTTTCAAGCACCGTCATATGTGGAAATAGATTGAAGGATTGAAATACCATGCCCATACGAAGTAACAAATCGTGCATAGTTTGTTTATCAGCATATTTAACAACGCCGTTTGTATCGGTGGATGCTAACTCTACACCATCAACGGTAATAGCACCACCATCGATTGTTTCTAATTGTCCCAAACAACGTAGAAATGTAGATTTACCAGAGCCTGATGGTCCAATAATGGACACGATTTCCCCTCTATTCATTTGTAAAGAAACATCTTTTAAAACTACATTATTATTAAAATGTTTCTCTATACGTTCCATATTTACAAAAGTCATAACTACCTCTTATTCGTCATATACAGAGAAACGTTTTTCTAAGTAATTGAAGATATTTGTCAAAATGAATGTAAAGATTAAGTAGAATATTGCAGCTACGAGAAATGCAGAAATATCAAAGTCCCGTTGCACGATAGATTTCGTAATACGCAAGATATCGTTCATTGCTAATACATAAACAAGAGATGTATCTTTCAACAAATTGATTGTTTCATTAGCAAGGGGTGGTAATACGCGTTTAAACATTTGCGGCAAAATAATGGTGCGCATCGTTTGACCATAGGTAAAACCAAGTACCTTTGCCCCTTCGTATTGACCACGTGGGATAGATTGAATGCCTCCGCGGAAGATTTCACAAAGATAAGCCGCATAGTTAAGTACAAAGGTGACGACTGCTGCTGTTGAATCATCCATTTGGATGGCCCCATCAGTCATAATCGGTAACGCATAATACATAAATAGAATTTGTAACATCAATGGCGTACCACGCATTAGATATACAAAGGCTTCAACAATTTTATCGACTACAGGAAGCTTAGATAGTCGAAGTAAAGCTAATATGATACCACCAGGTATAGATAGTACCCATACGACACAGAACAGTGCAATGGTGACTTTAAGCCCATCCGCAATGGTCGGGATAATCTGCAATAAATAATCTAACATGAAATACTCCTTCAAAACACGAATAGAGAAGAGGCACATGGCCTCTTCTCTAGTGTACATTTCGTTCTTTAATTATCAGTTGTACATACTGACCACAGTACTATTAGTATATCACGAATCGTACTATTTAGCATCGCTCTTATCTAGATCTGCGCTAGAGCCCAACCATTTTTCAACAATTTTATCAGCAGTACCATCTTTTTTCATTTCGGCTAAGATACTATTGATTTTATCGCGTAATGCGGTATCATCTTTGCGGAATCCTACAGCAAAGTTATCTACGCCGTAATCAGTGCCTTCTACAATTTTGTATTTGCCAGGTTCTTTTGTCATGAGGTAACGAGCAATAACACCATCAGCGATAACTGCATCGACACGACCAATGCCAAGATCCATGAATGCACTTACGAAATCAGCATAGGATTTAACTTCTTTAACAGTTTTGCCACTAGGATCGTTTTGTAATGCAGATTCACCAGTACTAGCTTGTTGCACACCTACAACCTTGCCAGCAAGATCAGATTTACCCTTGATAGCATTATCATCGTTACGAACAACGATGTATTGTTTATCTTTCATATATGTATCGGAGAACAAGATATTTTTCTCACGTTCAGGAGAAACAGTTAAACCATTCCACAATACGTCAATTTTCTTAGATTTTAACTCCGCTTCTTTGCTGGACCAGTCAATCGCTTTAAACTCAACATCCATACCAGCGCGCTTAGCAGCCTCTTTAGCCAAGTCGATATCTAAACCTACGATTTCACCTTTATCATCTTTAAAGCCCATTGGTGGGAAGCTATCATCTAGGCCAATAACAATTTTCTTAGGTAATTGAGTATCAGCCTTCTTTGTATCACTACCACAACCGCTTACAAAAGCCATCATAGAAACTGCAGCCAAACCTACAGCCATAATCTTTTTCCAATTCATAATATCCTCCACACAATATGTTATAGGTCATGTTTTAACTTATGAACCTATTATACTTTAGCATGTTAAAGTTGTAAATAGTTAAATCAATAAATTTACAAAATTATATATTATGTGTATCTCTATAATGTTTTATGGCGGCTTGAAGGCGCATTTTATCCTTATATGGTGCAAGTTGCAGATCTAAAGGTACTACATAAATGCCACCATGAGTATTAACGGCTTGTAGTTCTTTCCAATCAGGCGTAAACCCAACTACGCTTTCAAAAGGAACATACACATAGTAATCATCTAAATTAATGGCACTACGGAAATAGTCACGTAAATTTGTCGGTCTCTGTTTTATGACAAAGCCTTTTTCACAAATATATACGAGCACTACATCGAGCCCGTGTACCCACCATAACAAGCAAACGACCAATGCATAACAAAGCATGCGATTACCTATATCATGTGGGGCCCATTTAATGAGGGCAACACAAATTACAATGCCTAGAATCCGTCCTAGCCACTGTACGGCCTTATGTGTGGTGACCATATGCTTTACATGGCCACCCGAAAATCGTTCGCTTACCTCTTGTTTTGTCATAATTGACCTCAAAAGTGTATGTAAATACTTATTTACGGCAAAGCCCCATCGCTTGTTCAACCTTGCGATACATCATAGATGCTTTTGCATGTGCTTTTGCAGCACCTTCATCTAAAATGACATCTAGTTCAGGGCTTGTTATGAGTTCATTGTATCGTTGTTGAATTGGCTCAAGTGTTGCTACAAGCAAATCAGCAATATCCGATTTAAATGCGCCATACCCTTTACCAGCATACATTTCTTCGATAGCTTCATAGCTGTCTTTTGTGATAGCACGGTAAATGCCCATCAAGTTAGAAATGCCAGGTTTGTTTTCTTTATCGTAACGCACCGCGTTGTCAGAGTCAGTTTGAGCGCGTTTCAATTTTTTCACGATCAAGTCTGGTGCATCCAAAAGACGAATTGTAGCATTTTGGTTATCATCAGATTTACTCATTTTCTTAGTTGGCTCTTGTAAGCTCATAACGCGAGCACCACCTTCGCCTACCTTGATATCAGGTACTACGAAAGTTTCGCCAAATCTACGGTTAAAACGCTCTGCCAAATTACGAGTCAACTCAAGATGTTGTTTTTGGTCCTCCCCTACTGGAACATAGTTAGTACCATATAACAAAATATCTGCCGCCATCAATGGTGGATACGTAAGCAACGCTGTAGGAATAGAGTCACCTTGCTTTTGAGATTTATCCTTATATTGTGTCATACGTTCTAATTCGCCTACATAGCTAATAGATTGCATAACCCAACCAAGTTTTACATGTTCAGGTACTTCGGATTGAACAAATAATGTTACCTTTTTAGGATCTAGGCCAACAGCGAGGTATAACGCAGCCAAATTACGAGTATTTTGAAATAACTCTTTTGGATCTTGTGGTACTGTAATCGCATGTTGGTTAACGATACAATAGTAACATTCATCAGTATCTTGATAGTCTAAGAAATTACGTAAAGCCCCCAAATAGTTACCAAGTGTCAATTCACCACTTGGTTGGATGCCGGAAAATATAACTGCCATAATAGTCTCCCTATATTGAAATAAACCAACAGTGCCGAGGCACTGTTGGTTATATATATTATTCTACGGTTACAGATTTAGCCAAGTTACGTGGTTTATCTACATCTGCGCCGCGTGTAATCGCTGCGTAGTACGCCAATAATTGTAATGGTACAACAGCAAGGATTGGAGCGATGAATTTATTCGCACGAGGTACATAGATTGTATGGTCAACGTGTTTAGATAATTCGTCGTCACCTTTCATACCGATACCGATTACAACAGCTTCACGAGCTTTTACTTCACGGATGTTGCTGATCATCTTATCGTACACATCTTCTTGTGTAGCCAATGCGATAACAGGTACGCCTTCTTCAATAAGAGCTAATGTCCCATGTTTCAACTCGCCACCAGCATATGCTTCAGCATGGATGTAAGAAATTTCTTTCAATTTCAAAGCACCTTCCATCGCTACTGCGTAGTCGATAGCACGACCTAAGAAGAACGCATCAGATTTGAAGCCATAATGTTTTGCAAAGGCTTTCATATCTTCGTCTACTTCAAAGATTTCATGAATCAATGTAGGCAAGCTTTTAACACCGCAAAGGATTTCTCCGCCTAAAGCCGGATCCATTTTACCATTTAATTGGCCAAGATATACAGCAAACAACAAGCCTGCTACTAATTGAGTAGTATACGCTTTTGTAGACGCTACAGAGATTTCAGGACCCGCCCATGTGTACACAGTGTTATCTGCTTCACGGGAAATACTGGAACCTACTACGTTTGTAATTGCCAAGGATTTAGCGCCATGACGTTTAGCCTCTTTCAACGCTGCCAATGTATCAGATGTTTCACCAGATTGGCTAATAACGATACATAATGTTCTGTCATCAGTCAACGGATTGCTATAACGATACTCAGATGCGATTTCCACATTTACAGGAATGCGCGCCAAGTTTTCAATATATTGTTTTGTTACAAGACCTGCATGGTATGCTGTACCACATGCAACGATGAGGATTTTATTGAAAGCTGCTACATCCTCAGCAGTCCAATTCAACTCATCAAAGATTACTGTTTTACCATCTTCGGAGATATGTGTACCGAATGTATCACGCACAGCTTTTGGTTGGTCATGAATTTCTTTCAACATGAAGTGTTCATAACCACCTTTTTCAGCAGCCTCTGCATTCCAGCTTACGTGGAACACTTCTTTATCGATTGCATGGCCTGCACGATCAAATACGGATACATTATCACGTGTAACGATAGCCAATTCACCATCGTTTAAGATGTATGTATCACGTGTGTAGTTAATGATTGCTGGAATATCGGAGGCAACGAAGTTTTCCCCTTTGCCAAGACCGATAACCAATGGGTTTTCTTTTTTAGTACAAATGATTTTGTCCGGCTCATCAGCACAGATGATTTCAAGAGCATACGCACCATCAACACGATCAAGCATGCGACGAACAGTACTTACAAAATCGCCATCGTACATATCCTCTAATAAATGAGCTACTACTTCTGTATCAGTTTCAGATTTGAAATGGTACCCTTTTGCAATAAGCTCTTCTTTTAAAGGCATGTAGTTTTCAATAATACCGTTGTGAACAACAGCAAATTTACCATCTTCAGAGGAGTGAGGATGGGCGTTCATATCGGATGGACGACCATGAGTAGCCCAACGAGTATGACCAATACCTACAGTCCCTTCATTAGGATCTGCTTTTACAATCGCCTCAAGATTAGCTAGACGGCCAACCTTTTTTTGAATTTTAATTGCATTTTCAGCACCAATAACAGCGATGCCTGCAGAGTCATAACCACGGTATTCTAATTTCGCCATACCGTCCAATAAAAAATCAGATGCTTGATTAAAGCCAATGTATCCTACGATACCGCACATAAGTATATCCTCCTATAACTGGGGGCATTCTAGCCCCAGCCAAAAACTAAGGCTAACTAATTAATGTTCTAGATTAATGTTCTAGATTAATGTTTCAATTATGTATTAATTATTACTTTAATACAATTCATTCAGATACACTTTGTCTCCATTGTTACCGATGGGCTTTTTAGTATCTGTTACGACATGAATGTGCCGGAAGAGCATCCGCTGATGATTCGATCACTCTTCACCTCGTCTACCCTAACGACTGCCTTCGCGGGTACATGCGCTATTCGCCTTTACGAATTTGGAACTCCTTTCACTCATATGTGGCAGAACTAGTACAATTGTAATCATACTAAATTATATTATACTAAATCGATGTAATGAATGTAAAGAATCTAGGCCTTATGAAAGCATTAAACACGAGATATAACGCTTATTTTCATAGGGGTACATAAAGCCAAACGATTTCATAGATCATTCATACACCATCATTATACTACTTATTATAAAAATTTTATACAATCATATTTATCAAAATTTATATGATACATATTTATTGTCTACCAGGAGAGATTACAATGAATACACAAAATAATAAAACACATAAAAAGACAACATCTCTAAACCATAAACACTCATATAGAAAATTACGCCGTTGGGTACTTCCTGCCGTATTAGGTGCCGCCCTTTCTACATTGGCATTCCTTCCAACCTTTGCAGAAGGCATACCAAGTGCACCACCCGCTGGAAATCCACCTATGAGTGCACCTAATGGGCCAGTTCCAAAAGCTGAAGCAAATCCTAATACTTTCACAGGTACTACGGTTGTAACCGAAAATAAAGCCATTGCGCATGAATTGATATCTAATACAACATCAGATCAAAATGCGTTCATCGGCAAAGATAAAGCAGTCGTAACCATCGAAAATAGCGTATTCGATAAAACAGGCAATACGACAAGCGATGACAATAGTAATTTCCGTGGTCAAAACGCAGTAATACTCGGTATCGACGGTAGTCAAATCAACATCAAAGGCAGCAATATTACATCCAATTCCAATGGCTCGAATGCAGTATTTGCCACTGGTGAAGGTTCTGTCATCAACGTAGAGAATACTAATATTCACACAAAGAGCGATTCCTCCCGCGGTTTAGATGCCACTTATAAAGGCACTGTAAACGGCAGAAATCTTACTATTACAACCGAAGGTGCTCACTCTGCTACATTAGCTACAGACCGTGGCGAAGGTACCATTACAGCAGAGGCTGCCAAATTAACAACATCTGGTGAAGGTAGCCCTATTATCTACTCTACTGGTAATATCACAGCTGACTATATTACGGGCGAAGCTAAAAACAGTGAAATTGGTGTCGTAGAAGGCAAAAATTCCATCACACTTACCAACTCTAATGTAACAGGCTACAAAGACAATGGTTTTATGCTATACCAAAGCTTTTCTGGTGATGCTGAAAGTGGTATTGCTCGTCTCAAAGCAGAAAACAACTCACTCACCACCCATGCTACAGGCGCATTTATCTATGTAAACAATACTACGGCTGAAGTAGACCTCTCTAACAATGCAATCTCTATGCCTAATACCACTACCCTCGTGAAAGCAGCGGCTGACTCTCGTTGGGGTAATGCTGGCGAAAACGGCGGTCACCTCACACTTCGTGCATCTAACCAAGCACTAAGTGGTAACATCGTGGCTGACTCCATCAGTACTATTGCACTAGACATGACAACCGGTTCTAGCCTTGTAGGCGCTGTAAACACAGATAACATCGCTAAAGAAATTACAATAAAACTCAGCAAAGACTCCACTTGGACACTTACTGGTGATAGCTATGTAAAATCCTTAACAAACGAAGATACTACAGGAGATAATATTCACTTGAACGGATATAAACTCGTTGTAGCTGATAAATAAAATCAAGAAATAAAAGGGGCAACGTCGACGACGTTGCCTCTTTTATTTTTATGCCGATTTAGAACCATACAAAGCTGCATAAGGTTATATCAAAATTTATCCTAAGAGTTCATGTATGAATTAGTCTATCAAATAACAGCCATATATTGGCCACAATTTTAGTTTCACCGTAGGCTTGTAATTTTCATATTTAATCTTATGCTCTAATATATTTAGGCTTTCTAAATCATCTTCCCAACATTGGAGATCCTCTTGCCTCTCTTTTTCACTCGTAAAGTCATCATCTATTTTTACATCTTCAATACATGCTAGTATTTCTGTTCGTTGTTTGTCCACTTCTAGATAGAATTGGTCATGTAGGTTCATAGTCCAAAGGCCAAAATAATAAGGTCCGTAATTTAAGTCACAAGAGCTTTTAGCCTTTTCACATTCTTCTAAGAATAACTTGTACTCATCTAATACATAATAGGCATTAAAGATATCAAACTCCCAAATTTCATCATCTCGCTGATATGCAGGATCTCCACCAATCTTAATTTTCTTCAAATAATCAAGAGATTGGATTTTATTTCCTAAATACACATCACAATAAGCTATACAAAGCAATAATCGCATTCTATTTGGATAGTTTTCAAGTAACTGTAAAAATATGATCTTTGCTTTTTCATATTCTTTGAGTTCAAATAAACATACCGCATAGCCAAAGTTCATTTCATAATCATCAGATACTGTTATTCCCTTTTCAAAGGCGCGTAAACTTTTCTTTAACTCCTCTACAGATCCCTTCTCTCTATAAGCTGTAAAATGATATAAAGCCAGCCCTCGGTAGGTCTCTATATATGGAGAATTTAACTTTACAGCTGCAGATAGATACTCATATTCTTTTATATTGCCCTCATCATTATAATAAAAAGCCAAATTAGTATAAACTTTAGCTTTTTCAACATCATTCAATTCATCGCTATATTTTTCTAAGAACTTCTCCAAGATAAGCTGTGAATTTTTCTCTCTCCATGCTTGTGACTCAGCATTTGCAAGCTCACAAGCAGAATCAACACTATTCGGGCACTCATTAAGGAGAGTCTCAGCCTCCCCTTGATTTATATTTTTCATATTACACCTTAACTATTAAACCAATACGATTTAAACTATATAGCTATAATAACATAAATCCCCTCCTATATATGTTCCTGCAGCGACTTTACGTAGGACGGAGCAAAGGGACATATATAGGAGGGGATACCTTTAATATAAAAGTTGTAGAATGGAACCAAACGGAATGGTATCAAACTACTCATTAAGAGTTAGTCCGCTAACCCTTGTTCTCTGCCGATAATATCAGCAATTTCTTGGCACAAAGATTGTAATTCTTCTAAGTTAGGACCTTCTGCCATAACACGGATGAGAGGTTCTGTACCAGAGGCACGTACCAACACTCGACCTTCTGCACCAAGCTCACCTTCAGCTGTTACAATAGCAGCTTTGATGATATCATTTTCTTCCCAACCTGTTTTTGTGGCAACACGTACATTGATAAGTACTTGTGGATATTTTGTCATAATACTCGCCAATTCAGAAAGTGGTTGACCTTTTTCTTTTACAAGAGCTGCCACTTGAACAGCTGTCAACATGCCGTCACCAGTAGTATTGTGATCAAGGAAAATTACGTGACCAGATTGTTCACCACCAACGGAAAGATCATGTTCACGCATGTATTCCAATACATAACGGTCACCAACAGCAGTAGCAAAAGTTTTCATACCTAAATCCTTAGCTGCTTTATGGAAACCAATATTGCTCATAACGGTACCAACTACAGTGTCATCTTTGAGTTTGCCCTCTTCTTTCAATTTAAGAGCACATAACAACATGATTTGATCACCATCGAGGACTTGACCTTTTTCGTCTACTAACAAGCAACGGTCTGCATCACCATCATTGGCAATGCCTAGGTCAGCATGGTGTTGTTGAACAGCTACTTGCAAGCCTTCGATATGGGTAGAACCGCAATGATGATTGATGTTCAAACCATCTGGATTGACATTGATATTGATAACCTTTGCACCAAGACCAGACAAAATTTCAGGACCTACGCTAGAAGCGGCACCATTTGCGCCATCATAGACAATCGTTAAACCTTCAAGGGATGTATCGATTGTATGACGAACAAAATGAGCATAGTGATGTGCAAGATTTGCATTATACTCTACACGACCAATGCCAGCACCTGTAGGACGAGGTAATTCGTTATCTGCACTTTGACGTACATATACTTCTAATTGATCTTCTACTTCATCTGGTAATTTAAAGCCACTACCATCAAAGAATTTAATACCATTATCTGGGAATGGGTTATGAGATGCAGAAATAACAGCGCCCGCATCAAAACCTTGTTGCTTTACTAGATATGCTACTGCAGGTGTCGGTACAACGCCAGCCATTACTACATTGCCCCCTACGGAACAAATACCAGAAGCCAAGGCACATTCTAACATGGATCCAGAAATACGTGTATCTCTACCAATTAGAAATGTAGGATGTTCTTTTTCTTTACCAAAATGTGTTGCCGCTGCACGTCCTAAATGGTATGCCAATTCAGGAGTTAAGAATTCATTAACTACGCCACGTACACCATCAGTACCAAATAATCGAGCCATATTTTCCTCCGTCTATAAACGAATGTGTTTACTCTTTCTATATTGTGTGTATTATATCACACGAATCTGTATTATTTATAAAATCACAGTGAACCTTTCACAAGAGCATGTTATGCACTGATTTGTGAAAGTACTAGTTACTAGGTTTTGCATATATGCTCATACATGCAATCGCCGTTTCCGCACCATCTAAGGCAGCACTCATGATACCACCTGCATAACCGGCACCTTCCCCCATTGGGTAAAAGCCACCAATAGTATTAGATACGCGATTATCATCACGCTCCATACGAAGAGGTGAAGATGTACGCGTTTCAACACCAGTCATACATATTTCAGGAGCATCAAAACCATGAATGCGTCGCCCCCAATACGGTAGTGCACGCTCTAATACCGATGATACATAATCAGGTAAGCATTGATGCAAATCACATTCTACAATATGAGGTTCATAACTATGCCTGCCAGCATCAATAGAAGGTGCGTGCTCTTGCCCTAAAAAGGAGCCTACTGTTTGCGCCGGTGCATTAAAATTAGAGCCACCTAACTCATACGCTTTCCGTTCCCATTCACGTTGAAATTCTACACCATCTAATGGATGTGAACCGAAATCATCAGGACCTACATTAACAACGATAGCACTATTAGCAACACCGCTATCACGAGCATACAAGCTCATGCCATTAGTTACAACGCCACCCGATTCAGATGCAGATGCTACTACCTGTCCACCTGGACACATGCAGAAGCTATATGCAGTACGACCAGATTCCTTATCATGATATACCAAGGAATATTCTGCGGCGCCCAAACCTAAACTCTTTGGATCTACACCATACTGGGAATGGTCGATGACATCTTGAGGATGTTCAATACGAACACCAATGGCAAATGGTTTTGCCACCATATCAACGCCTCGTTTATATAGCATTTCATAGGTATCTCGTGCACTATGACCTACGCCAGACAAAATCAGGGTCGTATCAATGCGCTCGGCTTGATTTACTTCAACGCCTACAACCTGACCGTTTTCAATAAATACATCTGTCACCTTAGCACCAAAGCGAACTTCACCGCCCCATTCGATAATGCGTTCACGCATGGCTTTCACCATATTACGCAATTTATCTGTTCCCACATGAGGTTTATGTTTGTATAAGATTTCTTCTGGTGCACCGAACTCCACAAAATACTTGGAGATTTCATATAATCGTGGATGCGTTACACGAGTGGTCAGCTTACCATCGGAAAAAGTACCCGCTCCCCCTTCACCAAATTGAACATTTGATTCAGGTTTAAAAGAACCTGTTTTCCAGAATGTTTCTACATCCTTTGCACGCGTATCTACATCTTGACCGCGTTCTAACACGATAGGACGATAACCTTCTCGTGCCAGGTAAAAGGCTGCCATCATGCCTGCCGGGCCAAAGCCCATAACAACAGGTCTATACACTAAAGGCCTTTCACCGATTATAACAGGCTCGGGATCCTCCGGAGTAAACAAGGTTACATCCTTTTGTTTGCCTAATTTTTTAAGGATTTGTTCTTCATTATTTGCCTCTACAAAGAGGGTATATACAAATACGATATTCGGTTTCTTACGCGCATCTACAGCACGTCTCACCACATGAATTTTCTGTATATGCCCTTTCATTTGAGGGTATTTCTTTTCTACAATTTCTTCAATCGTAGCCTTCACAGTAACGGCTACACGAAGATTTATTATTCTAATCATATCTATGCTTTTCTTTGTATATCTACAGTTACACGCACCGTAGTCACCTTACTGGTAATTCCATCTGGGATTATGAGATTATAGGTAGCCTCAACAGGCGCTGTGGCACCACTAATATCAATAACCTCTGTCTTAAGCTCAGAAATCATATCGACCATTTCTTCACGACCTGTAATGGTTACTTGTACAGGTTTAATCGTAATACCTTTAACCTCATAACCCTCTGCTACTTGACCAACAGTAATCGCCGAAACTGGTACGGCTTTATCTTTTCTAAGTAAATTTAATTCGTACTGTGCTTGACCTTGTGCAGGATTAATATTCACATTGAGTACGTTTCCTGCATTGTCCCAAGCTTCTAAATCAGCAACGGAACTAAAGTTTTTGGTTTGTCCCGAAACATTGACCTTCATTACTACACGGGTTGCCGCCATCACTTGTTGCTTACGACCAGATACAGTAACCTCCTTCGGAATTACTGTAACAGACTTTAATGCTACATTATCTGAAATTTGTCCTAATGGTACGATTTCTACAGGTAATTTCTTTTCTGCATATTCATCGACCGTAAGAGTTATAGTATCCGGTTTAACCTCCATTAAACTCATCCCAGATGGTGAATTAAAATGAATGGTTACATTATTTTGCCCTGGCGATACACCAGATGCATCAATATAAGCTTTAAGATTTTCAGACTTCAAATTAATAATCGTATCGCGCGGTCCACTCAGAACAACACGTACACTTTGAGGTGCATCCTCTACAATATAATTCGCTGCTAAATTTTGTACCTGCACAGGTACCACATAAGAAACCTCCATCACAGGATTTTGATCACGCATAATAAAAAACCACATGACGATGGCCACTAATAATGAAAGTATTTTCGCAGGCCAGTTGCGTTTTAAATGAATCATCATTTCTTGCCACCCCATTTCCACATGCTCGTAATATTTTGACGAGGTCGTTCCATAAATGTGCGAAGAGCCTCTTTAATTTGGTCTTCTGGCAAGTGACGATAAATGTGACCACCATACGTGTAAGAAATAACACCGGTTTCTTCGCTGACAACAACAACTACTGCATCTGTTTGTTCAGATAAGCCAATCGCTGCACGGTGACGAGTACCTAGTTCAGTACTCAATGTACGGTCTTCCGTAAGTGGCAATAAACAGCCAGCAGCTTGAATCCGACCATTACGAATAATCATAGCTCCATCGTGAAGTGGTGTACTTGGAACGAATATATTTTTAATTAATTCACGACTCAATACAGCATCAACGATAATCCCTGTATCGATAAAATCATTCAAGCCCACCTCACGTTCAAATACGATGAGGGCACCCGTATGTTCACGAGACATAACACGAGCGGCGGCCATTACTTCATCAATAGCCATATCCATCTCTTCTTCGTTAACATTTTGAGCTTTACTAAAAATTCTACCTCGACCAAGTTGTTCCAATGCACGGCGCAATTCCGGTTGGAATACGACCGGCAAAGCAAAAAGAATAACCGTCATCCCTTGTTGTAAAATCCAATTGATAACATATAAATTAAGTACATGGCTAAGCACATTCAAAATAGCCAAAAACAATAAACCTTTTAACAAAGCTACAGCACGTGTATCTTTTAAAAGTTTATACATATAGTAAATACCGATAGCAACCGTTAAAATGTCGATAACATCTAGGATTCTAAAGGTATGTATGAGAGCTTCAAACTGCATATTCGTTACTCCTTACACAAAATAATAAGGTACAACTAATACTTTTAGCTGTACCTTATATTTTAACGTATTTTATGGTCACTGTAAATTTAAAACGACAGATATACCTCTATCATAGGATTCACCATTTAGTGCTTACTATATATAGTTTATCCATTTTACACATTTTGTGTTCTAATCCACACATCCATACAACCACCACAGACCATACCTTCTTTTACGGCCACGTCATCATCTAACTTTACTTCTATACGTCGATAATTTTCTCTTTTCTCTATGGAGTCGATAGCACTCATACGAATCTCATTTTCTGCGCGACCACCACCAATAGTGCCAAATATGGATCCATCGGGAAATACCACCATCGAAGTCCCCGCTTTTCGTGGCGTAGATCCTGCAGTATGAAGAATTGTGGCCACCGCTAATGTTTCATTCGTTCGTTGACTTAAATACTCTACAAACTCACGATTCATGTTCTACCACTCTCTTTCTACGCAAAAATTGTCCTTTTTTACCTCGCGTAACAGCCAAATATTCACTAACAATAGACAATGCAATTTCTTCTGGTGTTTGAGCACCTAAATCTAATCCAATAGGCGCATAAATCATATCGATTTCCTCTTGCGTCCATCCATGAGCTTTCAAATTCTCCAGTGCATAATGAACGCGTTTTTGACTGCCCATAACCCCCATATAGGTTGGCAATTGTTCCCGTAATTGTTTTAGACAGGCATTGTCAAACTCATGTGCTCTTGTAACTACGATAAATCCATTATATTCATCAAGAGATAAAAACTCTCCAAAATTATCTAAAGGTAAACATTTGCGCGTCACTCGATCATCAAAGAATTCGGGCACTACATATTCCGGTCTATCATCTACAACGGTAACTCGACAACCGATGAACAATAACAAATCAGTGATTGCACGGCTTACATGTCCAGCCCCTAAAACGAGTACAGACGGATCCTTTTCGACGGGCTCTACAAAACACTCTGTAGTGCCAAATACACATAATGCATTGGGTTTAATGGCATTTGGTGTAAAACCTTCTATAGCATCACCATATAATACGTGACCCGCTTCGTTATAAATCGCTCTATCCCCTTGACGCGGTCCCGATACAATGGTTACCAAGAATGTTGGTTCCGTTACTTGTAATCGGTCTTTCATAATATCATAAATGCATTCCATCTTGATTCCTTTCATAGTCCCAAGCGGTAACAGCCTCTAAAACACCACCACCAACTGCTAGGGATTTGTCAGAAATACTATAACAATGAGACTCCTCGCAGCGTGCGTCTATATCTGCCAATTTAAAATGATCTGATACGATAAGACCACTATGCAAAATGCCCCGTAACACGCCTGTAATCTTGGCTCTTATCGGTGTATCATCAACGAAGCCAATCACTTCGTTAGCCTGCACCTCATCCCCAATATGACGCTTGGCAGTAAACAAACCTGACTTCGGTGAATGTACAACGCGCTCATGAGTATATCCACCTACATTACCAGGAACACCGGTATTAGACTCTGCCTCACCATCGTAAATACAGCGACCTAAATTATGTCCTCGCATAGTTTCGATTACTACATTCACATCACGTCCTGCACTAAATCCAGGACCTACACCAATAACAAAAGGCGCATCTAACCTTGTTGTTCCTAAATTTTTTTTGGATAGAATAGCATCTACTACGATATCTGGATGCAATCGGTCAAGTAAGTCCTCATAAGAGGAGGTCACAACAGGAATAACACCTTGAGCTAATGTATCTTGAACTTCACTGATGAACACATGACGTGCTACCAGCCTTTCAAGAACCATTTCACCTATATGAACAGCATTACCATAACTAACCTCTCTACGAATCATAGTTGGTATGGCAATTTCATTAACAACTACAGGATAGCCTGCACGTCTTAATCTATAAATAGCGCCGGATGCGATATCTCCACCTCCGCGCACTAATATTAATGGTTTCATACACCCTCACTTTCACGATTTAACAAATCGTTATAATCCTCTGGCGTATCTACATCATCCCCCCAATCAGAGGCTATATATACATGTTTTATAAAATCTTGTCCCTCGCCACAAATAATGGTTCGACCACCCTGGTCTCCCTCTATAGTCTGTAATGCATCAAACCAATGATTCCCAAACATAACAGGGTTCCCAGCATGTTGTGTAAATCCATATTTTGGCACTACAATTATTCGATTATCTGCATCATGTCTCTGCTGAAAGTACTGTATAAGCGTTTCAATAACCTTAGGGCATAATAAAGGTTGGTCCGATACAGAACAAATGATACCATCAAAATAATTTCTACTGTATGTACTTAATAGATACTGTATCCCTAAAGCGATAGATGAACCCTGACCTAACTCAGGATTCTCATTATGAACAACACTAAAGCCATAATTCTTTACAATTTCGTCTATATTTCTATTATCATTTGTAACTGCTACAAATGGATAATTCACTAAACTACTACCGTTCGCAGATTGCATCCAGCCTATTTGTAAAGCATGACAAACCGCATCAAGAACAGTTTTTCCTCTCCACGGCAGTAATTGTTTATTAGTCCCCATTCTACGCGATTGCCCAGCCGCTAATAGAACAATCCCAATGTGGGGAAACTCTCGTAAAAGGGCGCCCCCTACGGGAGCGCTTTCACAGGCCTTATATTCCATTTTGCTACCTATCGGCATTGAATAATGCGGCGAATTTCACAACTAGCCTTATATCCATCGGCCAATACGATAGCTGTAATATCACTATCTAATACATGGCTAATAAAATCATCAATAATTCTATGTTGTACCGTATCATAGCCTGTACAGAACAACACCTTTTTGCCCTTGCTATATTGGAACAGGCCTTGCTTATGAAGCACGATTTGAGCGAGCATGCTCGGTGTTACAATAGCGCCTTCTTCACGATTAACGATAGACTGAACGAGTTCCAAGTTGTGTACATGATCCTCGTCTAAAGAGGCCCCCAACATTTGAAGATTTACAACACCTATTGTAGTCTTTGTTTGGCTAGGGATAACAGGTTCTGTATGTTTTGGAGCCTTAAGCCATTTTTCTTTAGCACCATCTGCCTCTACAACAATTTGCCAATTGGGATGCAAGGTGCTAAGATTATCGATGCTTTCACAATCTACAGAATCCACCTTAGTTCTTGTAATTCCACTAAACCAGGCGCCACAATAGCCTTGTTGAATACGTTTAGTGCAATATTCATCTACCTCATTAATATCCTTTGTATAAATAGGTTGGTACTGAGCCACTTGTGATTCGTACAATTGTGTCGTAGTGGTCACCACGATAGGTCGCCCTTGCAACCTGCCATACTCTACTAGCTTAGATAAAACTGTTGTTTTGCCACCTGCACCAACCAATGCGACAATGCCGGGTTGAATAAGGCGATTCCAATACTGCGTTTGTGATGTCATAGCGTGAGGCCCCCTTTAGGAATGTAAAATAGTTATACTTTATATTTCGCGTCCATCCCCATAAATACCTTCTCAGGTGTCATAGGTAATGTACGAATATCCGCACCAACTGCATTTTTTACAGCATGTTGTATTGCGGGACAAGCTGTATTAATAACAATTTCCCCGATGGATTTAACACCATATGCACCACTTTCCTCATATGATTCAACAAAGGCTGTATGTAATTCACCAATATCTTGACGTGTAGGAATTTTATAGGTCATAAAATTATTAGTTTCTAAACGACCATTACTAGAGTATCTAACGTCTTCATACAAAGCCATACCAATAGCTTGTACTGCGCCGCCTTCAACCTGTACACGCGCTAGTTTAGGATTCACAACGGTACCACAGTCTACACAAGTATACATATGAAGCGGTATGATTTGTCCCGTTTGTTTATCTACCTTAACTTCAGCAATAGACGCCATAAATGGTGGTGGAGAGGTGTGACTCCCCCATGTTGCAAACCCCGTTAGTTGTTCAGATGTAGTTCCTACTAATAGCTTAGGTGCTAATTCCTGAACAGACATCTTCTTTGTGCCATCTTTAGTCATGCCCACTAAACCATCGAAATCAATTTCTTCAGGGCTTACATCCATGAATTGAGCCAATTTATTAATGATTTTTGCTCGTAATTCTTCGGCCGCCATCTTAGCAGCTGTACCGGTTACATAGGTTGTACTCGATGCATAGGATCCAGGATCAAATGGCACAATATCCGTATCGGATTCAACAACAGTCATAGACTCCATAGGACAGCCAAGCACTTCACAGGCCATTTGGGTAAGAACTGTATTGGCCCCCATCCCCATATCGGATGAACCCGTATATAATGTGTAGTTACCGTCATCACCAAGGCGAATTTCTACAGATGCCACATCTATATTAGCAACGCCAGAACCTTGTAAGGCAAGCGCCATACCGAGACCACCGCGATATCGTTCATCAATATCCCAGCTATGAGGTCGTTCGTCCCAGCGCGCCATTTCTTTAACCTTATTTACTGTTTCTTGGAATAAACCAGACTCCATAACTTCATCTGGATCATATACCAAACTGCGTTCACCAGCAGCAATCAAATTCTTTTGACGAAGTTCTGCCGAATCTATACCCATTTCATCAGCCAATCGATTGACTGCACATTCTAATGGCCACAATGCCTCTGTAGCCCCATATCCACGGAAAGCACCGCCTGGAGTATGATTTGTATAGACCCCTTCCGTACCATAATGAACAGCTTTACCCTTGTTGTACAAAGGCACCGATTTATGTTCCCCTGCCGTAGTTGTTGTAAAGCAATGCGTAGCATGTGCCCCAGCAGCTGTGATAGAGTCCATATCGATAACTTGGATAATGCCATCCTTAGTAGCACCTAGACGAATATACCATTCCCGAGCATGGCGCGTAGTGGAACAGGTTTGTGCTTCAGTTCTATCATAAAGAAGATAGCAAGGCTTTTGTAATTTCCAGGTTACAAAGGCGGTCATCAATTCTGTACAAGCCGTTTGCTTAGACCCAAAACCACCGCCAATACGAGGTTTAATAACGCGAATTTTTGAGGCCGGAATACCCAGTGCACGTGCAATATGTCGACGTACATGGAATACGATTTGCGTAGAGCTAACGATAACAATGCGGCCCAAATGATCGATATACCCAAAGCTTTGGAATGGTTCCATTGCGGATTGACGCGTAGCTTGGTCGAAATATGTGCCTTCTACGACATAATCGCATTTAGCAAGTTCCGCTTCAATATCACCAACACGCTTATGGTACGATACACAAATATTGCGTTTATAGTCTTGTCCTACTGGAATATGATTGAGAATATCATCTTCTGGATGAACTACTGTTTCATGGTCCATAGCCGTGCGTAAATCAAGTACCGGTTTTTGCACCTCGTATTCAACCTTAATGAGAGGCATCGCCTTCAATGCAGTAGCTTCATCTTTAGCCACAACGAGGGCCACTTCATCACCTACATAGCGAACTACAGAATCGAGAATCAACGCATCATAGGCAGATGGCTCTGGATAGGTTTGCCCTGCCAAGGTAAAGCGCGTATTCGGTACATCTTCATATGTAAAAATGGCTTCTACGCCAGGGATTAATTTAGCTTTTGACGTATCGATGGATTTGATGCGCGCCTGTGCATGAGGGCTACGCAATACCTTGATAATAAGGGCATCTTTAGGTACAAAATCGCCCGTATAAGAAGGTTTACCGCTTAGAATCCCCTTGGCATCGACTTTGTCATAAGACTTACCAACGTGTTTCATCATAAACCTCCTTGAAGAAATTTGCGAACGCCTCGAAGTTGTGACTCATAGCCTGTACAACGGCAGAGATTACCAATTAAATATTCTCTGATTTCATCATCACTAGCATTTGGATTTCTTCGTTTCAATGCAATTGCACTCATCATCATGCCTGTAGTGCAAAAACCACATTGATCAGCCCCTTCAGAGGCAAGGCAATCTGCTAATAATGAGGCTTCCGCTTCAAGACCTTCGAGGGTTGTAATTGTATGCCCTGGTGCACGGAATGTAGGATATGCACAGGATAAGGTGATTTCATCATCCACCCACACAGTACATAAACCACAATTCGTTGTATCGCAACCACAACGGACACTGTAATAACCTAAATTACGAAGTGTGGTCATCAACATTTCGTCAGCTGGCACATTAACAGTGACATTTTTATCATTGATATTCAAGAGAACTTCCATTATTGTGCCACCTCCTTAACCAAGCGACGAACCATAGATTTAGCCATCTCCACGCGATATTCCTTCGATGCATGTGAATTTTTTTGGAACACCAATTCCTCTGATGCGATTTGGGCCGCTTCATCCAATGCTGCTAATCCTTTTTCTGAAAGCAAAGCACTTGCTTTCACCGCCAGTTGTGGTGCCCCAGGACGAGTCCCAATATAGATTTTATACCCCGTGTCATCATGACGAATAGAACCAGTTAAATACGGGAAATCTCCGCGAGAAATACGCAATGCTTCAATAGCAACCGGTACCTCATGATTTGGTATACGGATTTCTACTAAAATATCCTTTTCTCGATAATTCATATACTCTTGCATAGACATACGACCACCCTTATAAGTTACGATGTCTGCATGAACCGCAAGCAAAGCAGGGATTATATCTGAAAAACCAAATTTACTAGCTACAGATCCCCCCATAGTCGCCATATTTCTAAACTGTACGCCTAGAATTTCCTTGATGCCTCGCACAACCGCACCACCGCAAAATGTTTGTAATGGTTCAAAGCGTTCCACATCGCCCTGAGTAGCCATAGCACCGATGACAAATTCATTATCTTCTTCACGAACATATCTTAAATTTAATCCTGCCATGTCGATTACAGCAGGCCAAGTGCGACGACCTAAGCGCAACCAGCACCCCCCCGCAAGCATAGGCGCTGTTTTATTTTTTATGGCTAATTCATAGGCCTCTTCCACCGTCTTCGGTTGTAATACTTTCAAAAAGGCTAACATATTCTATCCTCACAATGGTATACTAAAAACAATAATTATCTTAATACATCAACTATATATGGTCCTATTTCAAGACCTATTAATTCATATACTTATATACTTTAATTGTAACAACTATTACATCGTAAATCTATGACAAACAATATAAAATTACAAGAAGTTTGCAAACAATTACATATACCCGTAGTGGGTACCACCTCTTGGCCACTCCCGAACGAGGCACGGCAAATTCTGTGTGAATCCAATCCATGCCCATTTACGGCTGCGGACTTAGATGAGCGACTAATGGGAACGCCTGATTTTATGCCGCGCAGTGCTATCGTATGTTTATTTCCATACCATGTACCTTACAGCGGTGCAACAAATCTTGCACGCTATACGTGGGCTACCGATTATCATCTCGTGGTGACAGACTATTTACAACGCCTCGTGGACGAACTGTCCTCTACAAATCCTAGTGAATTATTTTCCATTCATTGCGATACAAGCCCCTTAGCCGACCGGTACATGGCATATCTAGCTGGGCTGGGGTTTTATGGGAAAAATAAGTGTTTTATCAACCCAATCTGGGGCTCCTACATTGTCATCGGCACCGTACTTACCACCCTTGAATTTGAGCCAAACACGCCTATGACAGAAACCTGTCTAGGCTGTAACCGCTGCATCTCAGCATGTCTTGGAAAATGTTTAGACCACAACGAGTTTAAATATGACACCTGTAAAAGCTATTTAACACAAAAAAAAGGTGACCTCACCGATGATGAGCAATCGATTGTCGGGAAATCACCTTTAGTATTTGGTTGTGATGTGTGCCAAGAGGTATGTCCTCATAATAAAGATCTACCTACAACACCAATTGTTGAGTTCCAATCCATTGAGCCTTATGTAGACATCGAGGAATTGGAATCGATAAGTAATAAAGAGTTCAAAGCCAAATATGGTCATCGTGCCTTTTCGTGGAGAGGAAAAAAGATATTAATACGAAACAATAAATATATTAACTCAAAAACTCTACAGCAAAAATAACCGCTCCACTTATATTATATTTTGTAATAGTTCAATTGATCTAATGATTGACTGAGCGCTGGCACATATTCTTCGATGAACATATCTACCTCCGGCATATTGAGGGATTCTAATTTAGCTAAAATCGTATCGTGGGCCTCCTTGAATTCATCATTGCCCGCATGTAATTCATTGACACATTTCATATACGCAGATAATGTATCAGCTGCTTTCACAATGGGCCATTCAGGCAACGTTTCAGCATCCACAATATACGGCTTGTATACGGCTTGCAATCGTTTTGGTAAGGTACTTAGCATTTTTTCTTGTGCTAAGGTTTCTACCTCACCATATAAAGAACGCAGCTTTGGATCAAAATATTTAATAGGCGTTGGCATATCTCCCGTAAAAATTTCACTGACTTCGTGATACATAGCGATAACAGCCACCTTATTAACATCAAGATTCCCACCAAAATATTCATTTTTTAGAGCCGCCAAATTATGAGCTACCATGGCTACTTCAAGGCTGTGCTCCTGAATATTTTCTATTTCTGTATTGCGCATCAAACTCCAACGATTGATAAATCGCATCCGTTTTAAAAAAGCAAAAAATGAACTCATACATATCCCCCTTACACTGAAGGTCCCACCACTAGGTAGGACCTTTTATATTATTTGTATAGTCAAATTATAGTTATATTAAATAACACCGCGTAGCTTAAATCCATAATCTAAGAATTGCACTGCCTCTTCCCAACGATTATCATCATTGAGCATAACGATAATCATGGTATGCCCTTTACGCGTTGCCGATGCAATTAAACACTCTCCTGCCGCATCGGTAAAACCTGTTTTCAAACCATTAGCACCAGGGTATTTGTTTCGAATAAAGTGATTTGTTGTGCGAATTGTTTCAGGCTTTCGATTTTGATAAGGTACCTTATAGTAATCATTGGCCACTTTATCGCGGAACATTTGATATTTCATACCATAGGCAGCAATCAATGCCAAATCACGTGCCGTTGAATGATGCCCCATTTGTGTTAATCCATGAGGATTTAAAAACACACTATTTTTAGCACCCGCCTTTGCAGCTACGCGATTCATATCTTTAGAAAAATTAGCTACAGAACCACTTACATTCTCAGCAATTACCACAGCCGCATCATTGCCACTGGCCACCATCATACCTTCTAGAACACCTTCTAAGGTAATTTGGTCCCCCACTTGTATACCTAAATTAGATTCCTCCATGCTCGTCGCATACGGGCTAATCGTAGCCAATTCATCTAATTGCGTTCCCTTCAATTCTAGAGCGGTTAGCAACGTTACCATCTTAGTCGTACTCGCAGGATGCATCCATTTATCAGGATTCTTAGCAAATAAAATTTCCTTTGTATCCGCATCAATGAGTACTACTGCTTCACCAATGGTAGATGGAGGCGTAGGTGCAACACCGTGGGCAACAGTACCTAAGAGCATAGCACTTATGAAGGCTACCGCCAATATGACGCGTTGCCAGATTATACTCCTATGTATTATTAAATCTCTCATATCTATCTCTTCCTACATTCTATTAACTTGTAATTTCCTAATTTATCAGCTTTCTTGATTCGTGGTAGTTACTTTTTTCTTAGTCCCTTTAATTTCACCTGTAGAAGTATCTGCATTTTGTATATATACAACACGTTGTGGATATGGAATATCGATACCATGTTTATCAAAGGCATCTTTCACATCGGACATAATACTATATCGAACATCAAGAAACTGACTAGTTTTAACTTCTGCAAACGCAGAAATATGCACAGAGTTATCACCAAATTCAGAAATACCAATCTCCATATATTTAGCATTTAGAATACGTTTATCCTTGGCAAAAACGTCCTTTAAAATTCTAATCGCTTCATGATGATCATTGTTATAGCCAATATCAAAAACAAATGGAATCATCCGTTCAGTCATATAGGAATAATTCGTTACTGATTGAGATGTAAGAATCGAATTTGGTATGTACACCCGTTTCTGATCCTTTGTGGTGATAATGGTATTCATAAACTGTATGGATGTAACGCTACCTATAATGTCCCCAACCTCAATATAGTGTCCAGCACGAAATGGTTTGAATATTAAGATCAATAATCCTGATGCTAAGTTCGCTAGATTATTTTGTAATGCTAAGCCAATACCTAAACCAAAAGCACCGAAAGCTGCTACAAAGGATGTTGTAGGAACACCAACTTGATTAAGACAGATTAATAATAAACCTACAAGCAATACATAATTAATAATTTGAGATACAAAGCCCATTGCGGCAGTATCATAGTTGGCCCGTGTCATAACACGAACAGCAACGTTTTTAATCCACCGAATAATATAGCGGCCTACAAAAAATATAATAAGAGCAAGCAAAATATTGCCGGCTTGGCTAAAAAACCATTCCCGTAATTTTAATAGTACATTCGCATCTTTAAATAATAGCTCTGAAGCAGATGCTAAAAACTCGTACATATAAGCCTCCATCTTTCTTAAAGTAATTTACTCAATTCTATGGTAAACATATGATATAATTTCACATATAAATATTACATATTATAAACATCACATATGAAGATAATAAATTGTTACCTTTTATTATAACTTTATATGCTATATCTAACAATGAAAAACTAGGGAGTCCTATATGCCTAACAATCCATATACAGCGCCAGATGAACTGGTAACTGGCGGTCATATTATAAAAGAAACATCTTCTGTGACAGTACTCTTTGACGATATCCACTATTCCTTGAGCAGTGGTCAGCTCAATGGTGGCTTTCACCATACCTTAGGAGTTCGCAACCAACAATTAACCTATCATATCGAAACGGAAAAAGATTTGCCTGGTGGTTCTGTGGCAAATTATTTAGCTCAAGAATTTGAACATATCGATGTGCCCGTTCATTTCAGCACAGCTCTGTTAACATCTGCTACCATTTCCCTTCACGCCTACACCATAGTACAAGAAAGCGATACGATTGTTGAAACCATCATTACTGGTGGATATAATAAAACGGCTCATCGTGCAGGTACTGGTTATTGCTACGAGGAAAGAAATGGAGAATTCCATACACCTGGTACGATTAACATCCTCGTGTTTACTAACAAGGCCTTAACAGATAGTGCTATGGTAAAGGCCATCATGACGATTACTGAAGCTAAAACTGCAGCGCTACAAAATTGGCACGTGGAAAGTACAGATGAAGTTCAAAAATACAATATAAACGTAGACCATAGTTTAGCTAAAGAAGTGCATACTTCTGCTACCGGTACAGCTACAGATGGCATTGTATTAACCATTGATACAAATGGCGACCTATTAACAGACGCTGGATCCTATTCCCTATTTGGCGACACATTAGCCAAGGCCGTATACATCGGCGTACAACGTGCGTTAACACTAGCTATAGAATTTGATGATTAATTACCTATGTTGATTAATTGCCCAAAATAACGAAAGAACCTTTGCGTGAAAACTTACAACAAAGGTTCTTTTTTATTCAGCCTACATAGTTACATTATTATGTAGAAATGCTCTATTATCTTAATATGCTCAGAAATGTTCTATTAGGCTTAATACTCTTGGAAAATTCTCTCCAAATCTTTACATGTACGTTCTTTTTGTAATGCTAGCATCAATAAGATACGTGCTTTTTGTGGTGATAAACTATCACTCACAAAATAACCTGCGTCCTTATCTTGTGGAACTTTAGAAACAATACCGCTTCCCGTACGTGATGCTCTCACAACCGGTATTGGCAAATTAGATGTTACCTTACGAATAGTTTGTGGAATTGTACCATGACCTAGACCAGTTAAAACTAAGCCTGCCGGATTTGTGGCTACAATAGCAAGCCCCACAATTTCTTCTATGCCTGCATAGCAGGTCAAAATTTCTACGCGCGGCAAATCGTCATCCGCTGGCAATCCAAACTCTGATGCCATAGTATGCTTGCGCAATGGGCTTGTGTAATAATGGGCCACACCATCCTGTACGATACCAAGATGTCCAGAATTAGGACTACCGAAGGTCGCCACATTAGTAGTATTCATCTTTGTCACGTCCCGAGCACCATCGATATAGCCATTGAGAACGACTAGTACCCCCTTATTATAAGAGGCTGGTGTACGGGCTACTTGAATCGCTTGCAACAAATTAATAGGACCATCTGCGCTCACCGCACCGGCAGGACGCATAGAGCCAGTAATAACAATTGGCTTATCTGTATGTACCGTAAGATGTAAGAAATATGCAGTTTCCTCCATGCTATCTGTACCATGTGTAATTACAACGCCTTCAATATCATCATTATCTACACATTTTTGTACTAATTTAGATAATCTCACCCATTGAAATAGGGAAATATCAGAGCTTTCAATATTAGCGAACTGATTACATACAAACGGGCCATATTCTCTAACACCAGGCACAGAGGAGATGATGTCTTCCAAGGGTAATACGCCTGCTGTGTAGCCTGTCAAATCTGTATCTGAAGCACCTTGTCCCGCAATAGTGCCACCAGTACCGATAATTGCAATTTTTTTTGTCATCATATCCTCCACATAATAATTATAATTTAGATGGTGTAAAAGAAGGCATCAATTCTAATTTATGGCGATTAATACGTTGCAAGTAATCAATGCGTTCCTTCGTTTTTACATCATCAATTTCGCCCGTCCGAATGTACCGATCAAGAACGGCATAAGTAAATCCTAATTTGTCCTCATCCGATTGACCACTGAGACCATCACTGGGAATCTTTTCCACTAAATGACGTGGAATATCTAATAGACGTCCAATTTGACGGACCTCTTCCACCACGAGTTGTGCTAATGGACTGAAATCGCCTGCTGCATCGCCAAACTTTGTAGAGTAACCTACATAATCTTCGGATCCATTACAAGTATTCGCAACACGCGCACCATTTGGCAAGTTTTGCCCCACTGCATACAAGGTTGCCATCCGAAGGCGTGGCGGCGTATTAATCTCTGCATCACGAGCCAAATCGTTTCGACCAGTCACACGGAAGAAACCCTCCCCTTGTACAATAGCTTCTGTCAATGCGCAATAGGCATTGCCAATATTAACAATCATATAAGGAATGCCAAGATGCTTTACAACAGCCTTTGCATCATCTATATCCGATTGTACATCATTGGGCATAAGAACCCCAACGACACGTTCAGCGCCGAGAGCCTCTTTACAAAGAGCAGCCACAATAGTGGAGTCTTTGCCGCCAGAGATACCTATAATAGCCGAACAGATCGGTCCATTTTCAGCAAAATAATCTCGAATCCAAGTTACTAATTCCGCTCTTGTTTTCTCTGGATTTGTAAGCATAAAGCCTCCTATTTTTTACGGCCAATACGATTTAACAAGTCCATCTTCATGTGATAATACTCAGGGCTCATATCTAGATAGTGTCTATGTGGGTTTTCAAATCGTTGTTCTTCTTCCCAAATTTCATTCTCTAATTGATATTGTACATAGCTACGAATGGCTTCTAAGGATGGCGACGCCACAACTTGTTCACCATCTTTAATAACTAATTCCTGCATATCTTTAAATGTACAATTTTCAAAGTATAATTCCTTCCAAGGCTTTTCAGGATCTATATAGCGATATGGTGAGTTCGTAGACGGAACCTCATGAGGTAAGGTCAACAATTCTGCAATGGCCTTTCCTTCTTCACTATATACGCGATACACCTTTTTTAGGCCTGGGTTCGTGATTTTTGTAACGGACTCAGAAATCTTAATACGCGGCTCCCACTCACCTTGCTTTTGTATGCCAGCAATCTTATAAACAGCCCCAAAAACAGGATCTGTTTTCGATGTAATCAGGCGTTCTCCTACACCGAAAATATCGATTGGTCCACCTTGATATAGGATGGATGTAATCGTATATTCATCGAGACTATTAGAAGCCATAATTTTACAATCTTCCATGCCTGCTCCATCGAGCATATGACGAGCATGCTTTGCAAGGTATGCTAAGTCACCAGAATCTAAACGAATACCCTTCAACCGATATCCTTGAGGTTCCAACACCTCTTTGGCCACCTTAATGGCATTGGGAATACCTGCGTTTAACACATCGTAGGTATCCACTAAAAACACGGGATTATCCGGATATACCTCAGCATAGGCTTTGAAGGCTTCATACTCTGTATCATGGTACATAACCCAACTGTGGGCCATGGTGCCGTTAACAGGAATTCCGAATTGTTGACCTGCTAATACAGTAGCGGTACCATGAACACCACCAATATAAGCTGCACGAGCACCATACACAGCAGCGTCTACATTATGAGCACGACGGGCACCAAAGTCAGATACAATACGTCCATCTGCAGCACGTACAATACGATTTGCCTTTGTAGCAATAAGCGACTGATGATTAATCATCGTCAGCACCGCTGTTTCAACGATTTGTGCATCAATAAGCGGAGCTACAATGGTCATAATCGGCTCGTTAGGATATATAATAGTGCCTTCTTTGAAAGTATATACATCGCCAGTAAATTTGAAATTACGTAAATACTCTAAAAACTCATCGCTAAATAGATTAAGCGATTTAAAATACCCGATGTCCTCATCATCAAAATGAAGATTCAAAATATACTCTACTACTTGTTCTAATCCACCAAAGATAGCAAAGCCACCTTGATCTGGATTACGACGGTAAAATACGTCGAAGGCAACGCGATCTGTATTGTCTTGTTTCGTAAAGTACCCATGAGCCATGGTCATCTCATAGAGATCCATGAGCATACTGATGTTGCGACGTTCATGTTGCATACTTTCACCATCCTACATAAATAAAAGGGATATAATACAGCGCGTTCGTTATTCATTACGCATGATACTATTATAAACCATATACAGCTTCTTTTCTATTCACACTACATATGATATAACTATATTATAGATAATATTTACTTATTAATTAATGAATAAACATGAGCCATCCCATATTGGACAATAAAATCATATGGGAGTCGTTTCAGAATGAGAGGCACAAAATGGACACAATCGTTCAAGCAAAACGCGTATTAGAAATTTTCAAAGAAATGAGCCAAATTCCACGCGGATCTGGCAATGAAAAAGGTATTAGCGATTATATCGTTAATTTTGCTCACAACCTCGGTCTTGAAGCTACACAAGACAGTGAGTTTAATGTAGTCATCAAAAAACCAGCTACACCAGGATACGAAAATCGTCCTACTGTTATATTACAAGGTCACATTGACATGGTATGCGTGAAAGGTTACGATTCAAATCATGATTTTGAAAAAGATCCTATTGCCAATATCATTGAAGGTGAATGGATGCATGCTGATGACACTACCCTTGGTGCAGATAATGGTATGGGTGGTGCCATGATCTTAGCGGTACTAGAAGATAAAAACCAACAACATGGTCCTCTACAAGTACTATTCACCACAAACGAAGAAACTGGTATGGACGGTGCGGCAGCAATCCAAGAAGGCCAAGTGACAGGCGATTACCTCATCAACCTTGATACAGAGGTCGAACATGAATTCTGCGTAAGCTGTGCTGGTGGTTGCCATGTTCACGTATCTATTCCATTGTTACGTGAAAACAATTTACCTGGTTATGATGCAGGTCTCTCCATTACTGTTCAAGGATTAAAAGGCGGCCATTCTGGTATTGAAATCATTGAACAACGAGCTAATGCAAACCAAGTGTTAGCACGCGTTTTATATGATTTGGAAAAACAATACCCTATTAATATTGCTTCTTTTGCAGGCGGTGTAAAACACAATGCTATCCCATCTAAAGCAGTTGTTACACTATCTGCACGCAGTGAAGATGTAGGGGCAATCAAAACATTACTTGAATACTACGAAAAACAATATCAACATGAATTCGGTGTAAAAGATCCAGGTCTTACATTGGTTGTTGAAGATATTGCTACACCAGAAGTAGTCTATGCAGATGATACATCTGAAGCATTGATTTCCTACCTCTATATTGCAGAAGACGGCGTTCATTCTATGAGCCAAACTATTGAAAATCTCGTGGAAACCTCAAACAATCTAGCGATTGTCGCTGAAACAAACCACACTATCGATATTCTCGTATCCGTTCGTAGTTCTAATGAAAACAGCTTAGAATACTTAACAAAAAAATTATTACTTCTCGCTGACACATTGGGCGTATCTGCAGTTCGTACAGGCGGCTATCCAGCATGGGAATACGACAAAGGCTCTAAATTAGAGGAACAAGCTATTTCTCTTTATAATAGCATGTCCGATACACCAGCTAAGGTATGTGCGGTTCACGCAGGCCTCGAATGTGGTCTATTGAAAAAGGTATTACCTAATACAGAAATGATCAGCTTTGGTCCAACAATCGTTAGTCCACACACAAATATGGAACGCGTACACCTTCCTTCCGTTGAACGTGTATATGTATACTTCAAAGCTTTACTAGAAAAATTGCAATAATTTCTCAAAACTTTGTAAAATAATATTTATTCATATAAGCGTATGCACTCATATATCTAAGATGAGGCATACGCTTTTTATGTAAAAACATTATTTTCATCGTATAAACACGTTCACATATACTCATATTAGTATAATATTATCAAAATTTCTTATGATATGCTTTCCTACTGTATTTAAATGGATTTTGGCATACCCATATGGGTATTTTTTTATGTAAACTAAGAGTAGTATACTATGTTTATATTTACAAGGGAGGTGTATTATGATACCAATTACTATCATATCCGGTTTCTTAGGAGCCGGAAAAACTACCTATTTACAATATATTTTAAATCAACGAAATACTAATGAACGTATATTAATCATAGAAAATGATTTTGGCGAAACCAGCTTAGATGCACAACAACTATCCACTTCTGGTGCTGTAGTGAGAGAGGTAACATCAGGTTGCATCTGCTGTAGTCTACAAGGTAATTTTAAGGATGCCTTAGTCGATATCTTATCCACACAGGATATAGACCAAATCTACATAGAGCCATCTGGAGTTAGCAAATTAAGTGAAATTATCAGCACCTGCATGGACAAAGAAATCTGCGAAAAAGCCTATATCGATATGATTATAACAATTGTAGATGCTATGCAAGCCCCAATGGCAATCAAGAACTTCGGACCTTTCTTTAAAGATCAGATTAAGCATTGCCATGCTATTTTACTCTCCCATATAGAAGATACTAAACAAACAGCAAAAACAAAGGAACTCATTACAGAATTAGTTCCTAATACACCGGTTTACACCGATATAGAGTCTCTCCAACAAGATGTGGCCCAAATCCACCAAATAGCACATGCGCACAATTATCATGACTGTAATTGCCACGGCCACACTCACGATTGTAATCACCATAATCACGAACATGAACACCAACCATTTATAAGTCATACCTTCTACAATTTACAAACACTAGAAGAACAACGATGGATGGAACTATGTAATATACTCCCATCTACTATTATTAGAGCCAAAGGGATTGTACCAACATCAGCAGGTCCGATGGAATTACAATATACACCTCAAAACTGCTCCATGAGCGCTACAAACTTAGACAGCTTTCACCTAGTCATCATAGGTACAGAAATAGATATAGCATCCATTTCTAGAAATGTGTGTAACCCATTATGATTCCTGTATATATCGTAACTGGCTTATTAGGCACTGGTAAAAGTACCTTAATCAACCAAGAACTGCGAGAACGAAAAAAACTAGGTTCCACAGAAATCATTACCTTTGAATTAGGTAATATAGTGCATATAAAGGAACCACTCACCATCGAGCCAGATGACATAGAGATGAGTCCCGCCCATGTTATACTACAAATAGAAAATCATATTGTTAAAACTCGACCAAAAGAAATATGGATTGAATGGAATGGTATGTTTCCATTTCAGCAATTAGAATCGATTTTCTTTAGTCAAAATTTAAAAGAATTATGCCATATAGAACGAGTGATCTATATGGCAAAGGAAAATACAATACGTTCTATGATACAAGCCTTGGGGCCTAGGATTTTATCACAAATATATAGTGCAGATTATATTATTTTATATCCTACTGATAGTACACAAATACATAGTATTACACAACTATTACACGCCTATAATACAGAATGTACTATACTAGTATCACCATCACCTCAGGATATACACAATCGATTATCGAGGCCAAAATGGCCTTGGACACTGTATAGTATTGTAGCCATATTGACATTATATCTATTGCTTGTAACCGTATTCCGCCACAACATTTCCTATTCTATTCATCAGGTCCTTGCTATTACGTCAGGCATCATATTAGAAGGCATGCCTTTCTTATTGTTAGGCACGGTCATTTCTACAATTATAACGCTATTCATACCAGATCGTTGGCTATTGCGTTATATGAAAGAAGACTCTCTAAAAAGCTATGGTATTGCCCTCGGCAGCGGCCTCTGCTTACCGGTTTGCGACTGTGCTACTATCCCAATGTTTAATGCCCTATTGCAACGAGGCATACCACAACATTTAGGTCTACTATTTATGTTAGCTAGCCCTATCATGAATCCCATCGCATTATTGGCAACCTATTATGCCTTTCCAGAGGAGCCAAAAATCATCTTGGCGAGAATCATCGGCGGCATATTAATAGCTCTTATAGTAGCACTCACGTTTAAATGGTTCCCTCACAAATTAAAAGAAACCCAAAATAAACTACCCCAACCAAGAGACTACGAATATACACTACCCATACCAGAACGTGATAAAAAGAAAATCTTTTTACTTCATGTGGAAAAAGAATTCAGCCAATTACTGCTATATTTTGGAGCAGCAGCATTCACATTGGCCTTATTCCAGGTTTGGATTAAACCAGTATTCTTTGCTACATCATTTAATGTAGCTACACCAATTGCTAATGCATTATTACTAATCTTAGCATTTATATTCTCACTTTGTTCTACATCAGACGCCATTATAGGACGTACATTAAGCGGTCTATTCCCTATATCCGCAGTACTTGGATTCTTATGGTTAGGACCTATGATTGACATAAAAAATGTATACATACTTCGTCAGTACATGTCACTATCCTTTATACTACGTCTAGTTATTACAATCAGCATCGTTACGTATATTATGACAGTACTAGCTCAATTCTTATTTGTTATATAAGGAGAACATCATATGTTATCAGAACTACAGAATAAAGATATATTAAGTATTGTGAAAGGCTCACTGTACACAGCATTAGGCATCAGTATTTTATATTTACTTATTACAGGACAATATAAATTCTATGTAGCGCCTCGATATGAATTATTTTTATTACTAGCAGGCATCGCCTTTTTATGTGGTGGCATCATCTCTATACTATGGTCACCTACTAAACAGTATAAGCACAATTGGCGCTCTATTATCCCTATCATTATTCCCCTTGTATTACTAGTGGTACCTCCTATCCTAGCACCAACTACAGTACAGGTTGCAGGAAACACTGCATCTACAGAGGACAAAAATGATTTTGATTTTTCCCAAGATGATATTGGTGAAGTAATTACCATTAATAATGCGGCTAAAGAACCGGGGATTTCTAAATCAAAGAAAGAAATCGTTTTAAACTCAGACAACTATTATCGTACAATTGTGGCCCTTGGATCTAACCCTGATCAATATGTAGGCTACAAAATTTACATGACTGGCTATGTGAATCGCGATGACAATACATTGAAAGCTAATGAATTTACTCTATCCCGCATGTCCATGGCTTGTTGTATTGCAGATGTTGCGCCAATAGGCTTAACAATGCACAAAAACGACGGCGATTCCTTTAGCAATCAAAAATGGGTAACTGTAGAAGGCACCGTATCTACTAGAGACTTTCACGGTCGTAAACAACCATATATAGAAATTAATAAGACAAAAGATGCACAAGAAATCTTAGGTTATGTGTATCCATAAAATAGTGAAGGGCTACCACAATAGGTGATAGCCCTTTAATGTATATACTATTTTTATCTTAATTGTGAAATAATTCGTTTGCCCATAACAGCTGCCACAGCACACAAGAATACATCAGGACCAACAGGAATTAGGAAGCATGACCAAATTACAGGCCACCAACCGATAGGTGTGCCTAAATATAGATTCATAATCATATATAAATAGACCATGCCAAATCCATAAACGATGAGTAGATTAATAATAGCACCTATTAACAATCTCTTTACCGAATAGGTTTGTGAAGTTTCACTAAAACGACCTACCACATAAGCACCAACCATAAATCCGATCAAATAACCAAAGGTTGGTTGAAGTACATAGCCTGGTCCACCACCGGATGTAAACACAGGCACCCCAATAAGTCCTAATATAATATAAATGCCTACGCTGATGGCACCAAGGCGACTACCTAATATAATACCGGCTAATGTAGTGAATAAAATCTGCAGCGTAAACGGACAATTCGGCAATGGCACACGTATAAATGCACCTGCTGTAATTAACGTAACAAACAATGCGGTCATTGTTAACTCTTTTGTACTTAAATGTTGTTTTGGTATGGCACTCATGGTACACCCCTCCATCAAATACACAATAGAAACCTATCTAAACAAACTACATTTGTATTTAAATTTAAAATACCATTCTCATTAATTTATGTCAACTATATGTATTTTAAAAGTTTACATTTTCTATTTAATTTAAAGGAAAATACAATATTTCTGTCGAATATATAATATATATTGAAATTTTCCGTATATATTTCTAGTTCTTCATTTTACATTCATTTTATCATATTAAATTATATGTAAGTAGATTTTATGAAATCTACTTTTACAATTGCTATTAGGCAAAATCCTTTTATGGAGGTAATCAACATGAAAAAAGTAAATAAGTTATCTAAAGTATTATGCGCCCTAGGTGTAAGCACTGTGTTATTTGCAGGTGTAGCAACAGCTGCAACATATCCGGCTCCTAGCAGTTGGGACGGTGTTGGTAGTGTAGCATCTCCAATGCAAAGTAGTGAAATCGACTACGTTGGTGCCGTTACTACATTACATCGCTACTATCCAGATGCTATGATCACTTCTATTTCCTATGATGCAAAACATCATCCTACATATGAAGTAGAAGCGTATACTAAGACACAAAAAGTAGAAATGAAAATTGATGAAGCTACTGGTCAAGTTGTCTCCAACGAAGCTAAATCCCTTGGCTACTGGAATCGCATGAAGAAAGCTCATAGCTTCAATCCACAAAACACAATCACTCCTGAAGCTGCTGAAACAAGAGCTATCGAACGTGTAGGTAGTGATTTCCAAACAATGGAATGGGAATTAGAAATGGAAGGCAATAAAGTTGTCTACGATTTAGAAATGACTAATGGTGGCGACAAAAAAGCTGATGTTAAGATCGACGCCCTTTCCGGCAAAGTTCTCAGTGCAAAAGTAAAAACTACTAAATACTAAGCACCCATTGCATATATTATATAGACTCACCTAACCACTTTATAATATATGTCTCTCTCCAAATTCTTAACACACTCATATACTAAAAACTCATAAAACTATACACACATAAAACAAACCCTTTTAATACACACACATATACACACACTAAAAGACCTTGAATCGTTGAATTCAAGGTCTTTTTCTTGTGCTATATACAAAACAATCGCGAGCACAAAGGCTCGCGATTGTTATAAGGTTTTCTTTTATGTTCTATAGGTTGTTCCAAGCTAAACGCTTGAAGGAGTTATGTTAAGATTAAGCTTTATCCAATGCTTGTGCAAGATCTTCGATAATATCATCAGCATTTTCAAGACCGATGGATAAACGGATCATATCTGGTGTTACGCCAGCAGATTTTTGTTGTTCTTCGTTAAGTTGTGCATGTGTTGTAGATGCGGGATGAATAACAAGTGATTTAGCATCGGCTACATTAGCAAGGTTGGAGAAGATTTCCAAAGCATCAACGAATTTAATGCCTGCTTCTTTACCGCCTTTTACGCCGAATGTAAATACAGCACCAATGCCTTTAGTGAAGTATTTATCAGCTAATGCTTTATATTTGCTGTCTGCTAATTCTGGATAATTTACCCATGCCACTTTAGGATGTTTGCTCAAGAAATCTACGACTTTACGAGTGTTTTCAACATGACGTTCTACGCGCAAGGACAATGTTTCAATGCCTTGCAAGATTTGCCAAGATGCAAGTGGTGTAATGCAAGCGCCTGTATCACGAAGCAATTGAGCACGAATCTTTACAGTGAAAGGAATTGGTAAATCACCATATACCAAACCATTATAGTGTTCATCACCTGCCACAAAATCAGGATACTTACCGGATGCTTTATAGTCAAATTTACCAGACTCTACAACTACACCCGCTAATGTTGTGCCGTGACCACCAAGATATTTTGTAGCAGAATGAACAACTACGTCAGCACCATGTTCTAATGGACGGAACAAGTATGGAGATGCAAATGTATTATCTACGATCAAGATGATATTATGTTTATGTGCAATATCCGCCACTGCTTGCACATCGATAAGGTTAATACCAGGATTACCGATGGACTCGATATACACAGCTTTAGTATTATCATCGATAGCTGCTTCAAATTCCTCTAAGTTATCCGGATTTACAAATTTAGTTTCGATGCCAAAACGTGGCAATGTAGCCGTGAACAAATTATAAGTCCCACCGTACAATGTAGATGCGGCAACGATGTTGTCGCCTGCACCAGCTACGTTCAAGATGGAATATGTAATCGCTGCAGAACCAGATGCTACAGCAATACCACCAGCACCACCCTCAAGTTGTGCCACACGAGCATCCAATACATCTGTAGTAGGATTGCCAAGGCGAGAATAAATGCCGCCAGGATTAGTTAATGCAAATCGACCAGCTGCTTCTTCTGCGTCTTTGAATACGTAAGATGTAGTTTGGTAAATAGGCACTGCACGAGAACCTGTTGGATCTACTGTATGGCCAGCATGTAATTGTAATGTTTCAAATCTATATTGTTTGCTCATTAATTTCAACTCCTGTTCATCTAAAGGAATAAACTTTATTTCTTATGCCTATTATATTACTATGCATTAAAAAATATGTCTACCACTTTTTATAATACATTCTCCATAACTATAAGCTATAGCAAAAATTTTGGTGCCTATCTATGTACCGGTAAACCAAATCAATTCCCAATGGCTCCACCGGCCGGGTCTGACTCCGGCCTGCGGCCTCCGCAGGGCCAAAGTCGCCATTGGAAACCGATTTGGTTTTCTTCATATATAACATATTCAAAGGGCGCCAAAATTTTGGCACCCTTTGAATATAATATTGATATAAAGAACCGGTGGGACATCAAAACGACTTCGGGCTCCGCTTTAGCGCAGTAGCGTGTCGGCTTTGATGTCCCACCGGTTCGAATACTAATGTATTTTAAATATAAGCACCAAAATTTTTATCTCGTTCAAACTTCATCTTCTGGATTTGTTCAATGATGTAAGGAGTTTCTTGGTATACATAGTAGTTCAACCAATTAGTGAACAATAAGGTACTTACGGATCTCCATCTTACGATAGGACGTTGCTTTGGATCATTATTAGGGAAATAATTTTCTGGAACTGCAATATCATCGCCTTTTGCAACATCCCGTTCATACTCACGATTTAGCGTATCCCAATCGTATTCAGCATGCCCAAAAATAAAGATATGTTTATTATCTAAACTACGTACAATGGCTGCACCGGTCGGTTCAGAACCAGCCAACAACTCTAACTCTTTATTTTCTTTAATTTGCTCTAAGGATACTGTTGTATGACGGGAATGGGGCATCCAGAATCTTTCATCAAATCCACGCAATAATAATGGCCGATCATTATAAATGTCATGTTCGTAAACGCCAAATAACTTATTATCCATAATGCGTTTATTAATGCCGAAATGATGGTAAAGACCAGCTTGTGCACCCCAACAAATATAGAATGTGGAGTATACGTGTTCCTCGCTCCAATTCATAATCTCTACGAGTTCATCCCAGTAATCCACCTCTTCAAAAGGCATCAATTCAACTGGTGCACCAGTAATAATTAAGCCATCAAAGAATTCCTCTTTAACCTCATCAAAGGTTCGATAAAAGGTTTCCAAATATTCTTCATCTACATTCTTAGATTTACGAGATGCAGTATGAAGCAAGGTTAAATTAACTTGTAACGGGCTATTACTAAGGGCTCGCAGAATTTGAGTTTCTGTAACCTCTTTCGTAGGCATCAAATTGACAAGCAAAATTTGAAGCGGACGAATTTCCTGTGTTTCCGCACGCTCTGTATCCATTACAAATATATTCTCTTGTGCTAACTTTGTTATAGCCGGTAAATTTTTAATTACTTTAATAGGCATTATATAACCTCCTAATACCCTTTCGACTCATACGCACGACGAAGGGAATCTAAACCTTCCACCAAAGTAGCACGAGGACACGCTACATTAATGCGTTCAAAAGTTTCTCCATCTTTACCAAACATAGAGCCACTATCAAGCCATAATTTCGCATCATATAATAACCATTGTTCACGCTCATCTGCAGTTAATGGTAACTGAGAACAGTCAAACCACATGAGGTACGTCCCTTCTGGACGATACATGCGAAGCTTCGGCAAGTATTGCTTGAAATAATCAAGGGTAAATTGAATATTACCTTGAATATACACTTTCAATTCATCGAGCCACGGGCCACCCACTTCATAAGCACCTTGGCAGCCCACAAGTCCCATTGTATTTAGTTGGCTATAACCGGCTTTATCAATTTCCTTAACAAATCGTTTACGCAAGGTTTCATTAGGAATAAACACATTCGATACTTGCAGACCTGCAATATTAAAGGTTTTGCTAGGGGCCGTACAAACAATGCAGTGCTCCGCATAACTTTCACCAAGATTAGCAAAAACCGTATGTGTATGACCGTCCCACACAAAATCGGCGTGAATTTCATCGCTAACGATAATCACATTATGTTTAATACAAATATCGCCGAGGCGTTTTAGTTCATCCTCAGTCCAAACGCGCCCCACCGGATTGTGAGGATTACAGAGAAGGAACAATGTCACATTATGCTCTACAATCGCACGCTCAATGCCATCAAAATCAATGATATATGCATCTTCACCTTGAATCAACGGTACATTAATGAGATTTCTGTTATTGTCATCAATAACTAAACTAAACGGATAGTATACAGGTTGATTAATAAGCACCCCTTCACCTTCATTGGTGAAAGCTCGCACCGCCATAGCGAGTGCGAACACAACGCCAGGCGTTTTTACTAGCCATTCTTGTTCAACGGACCAGTTAAATCGAGAAGAGAACCAGTTTTTTAATACATTAACATACTCATCATCGGATTCAGTGTATCCAAAAACACCATGATTAACGCGATTCAACAGAATTTGCTTTAATTCACTAGGGATTTCAAAATCCATGTCTGCCACCCAAAACGGCAACACATCTGCAGGTTTACCACGTTGTACAGCAAAATCATATTTTAGAGACTTTGTATGCTTACGATCTACGATTTTGTCAAAATTATATCGACCCATAATAGCCTCCTTTTATTTATTGAAAGCTTGTGCTAAATCAGCAATCAAATCATCTGTATCTTCAATGCCAACGGACAAGCGAAGCAACCGACGAGTAATCCCTTTGCGTTCCGCATCTTCTGGTTTTAAATCTGGATGTGTTTGTGTAACAGGATATGTCAACAAGGATTCTGTACCACCAAGACTTTCAGCAAATTGAATCAACTCAATACCTTCCAGCACCTGTTTAGCCGTTTCTTCGCTATCCACTTCAAAGGACAACATGCCACCAAATCCCGTTGACTGAGCTTTATTTACCTCATAACCAGGATGTTCTGGTAACCCTGGGAACAACACCTTTGTTACCTTTGGTTCCTGTTTAAGCCATTCTGCAATAGCAATAGCATTCTTTTGATGTTGCTCCATACGGAGTGCTAATGTTTTGATTCCTCGAATAACGAGCCAGCTATCAAAGGCAGACAAACAAGCCCCCACAGTCTTATAAACGAGGCGCAGTTGAGCTGCTAAGAATTCATCGTTCACAATAGTAAAGCCAGAAATAACATCATGATGGCCTCCAATAAATTTTGTACCACTATGTACAACAATGTCGGCTCCTAGATTTAATGGTTTTTGGAAATAGGGACTTAAAAATGTATTATCCACAATAACCAAAGCATTACGATCATGAGCCATATTACTCACCGCACGAACATCTGTAATTTCCATCATTGGGTTTGTAGGAGTTTCAATATATACAGCCTTTGTATTAGGTTTGAATGCCGCTTGTACCGCCGCTAAATCAGAGGTACCAACATAGGTAAATTCAACGCCATTTTTTTCATATATATTGGTGAACAAGCGGATAGAGCCCCCATAAAGGTCATCCCCTAAAATAACGTGATCTCCAGGAGAAAATAAATGAAATACGGCATCGATGGCAGCCATACCAGAAGAAAATGCGATGGCATCAAAACCGTCTTCTAAACCAGCTATCAATTTTTCTAAACGATCCCGAGTAGGATTAGACTCACGGGTATATTGAAAGCCTGTAGTTTCACCTAAACCAGGATGAGAAAATGTACTAGACATATAAATAGCAGGAGAAATTGCACCTGTATTATCTGATTTGCCACCACCATGGACACACTTTGTATTAAACTTCATCGTAACATCTCCTTGTATATGGTAAGGTATATCATTTTATAGAACATACTATAAAGCCACTCTAATTTCCTAGTATTAGCTAGGAATTAATATACCCACTATCAAACTATAGTATAGTAATATAACTATTATAAAAAGGTCTCTATACTTAGTCAATTAAAAGAGCTTCTCACAAAGCGTAATAAGGCCTTTTAAGTCATATGTATTTTGAATGAGTAGCCATAACTTTTAGTTTTATTTATAAAATATATTACTACCAGAATTTTTATGAGTTCACAGGAAACAGTAAAACTAGTCTCTATACCTATACTAGTACTTCTATTGTAATTACATCGAGCATTATCTATACTAATATTAGTATAAGTTTTTGTAATTATAAGTATTATTCTGAGGCATCATGCAACATACGATTAAAATTTTAATTTTAAGTGCAATATTAATTGTATCTCTAGTCACATCTCTTCAGTTTGGATCCACCTTTATCCCATTGACAGATGTACTTAACAGCTTATCATCACATCTAGGGGGACAAACACTAGTTATTCCCCACATGAACGATACTATCTTATGGGATATTCGGTTGCCACGGCTCATGTATTCCATTTTGACTGGTATAGGCCTATCCGCTGTAGGTCTTTTAATGCAAACGGTAACACGCAATGCACTAGCAGACCCTTACGTGTTAGGTGTATCATCAGGAGCTAGTACAGGGGCCGTATTCGCCATCATTTGTGGAGGTCTACCGCTACTAGGGGCATACAATACGCCTTTCTTTGCCTCCTTTGGTGCCATGTTATCCATCATATTAGTTTTATTATGTGTTGGTAAAAGTAATAGTCCTGTTAAACTCATCCTTATTGGCATGGGTATGACAGGCATTTTCTCAGCGTTAACAATGATGATTATTTATGGTGCCAAACACGAAGCACAGGTGCGAAGTGCCATGTTTTGGTTATTAGGTAGTTTCGCGGGCATCCAATGGCAAGATTTACCATTATCAGCCATCATTGTCGCTCTATTTTGTTTATTCATCTACATTTATAAGCAAGATTTAGATATCTTACTCCTCGGCAACCAAGAGGCTGCCAACATGGGACTTTCAGTTAAAACATTACAATTATCCATCGTTATAACATCATCCATAGTGATTGCAACCTTAGTATCTAAGGTAGGTGTCGTTGGTTTTATCGGTCTTATTATCCCCCACCTCGCTCGTATTGCAGGTGGTCCTAAACATAAAAATACTTTGATATTTAGCATGCTCATAGGCAGCATCGTCATGATTTGGTCTGATGTACTATCTAGAGCACTATATAGCCCAGAAGAAATTCCTATCGGTGTCCTTACCTCTTTATTAGGGGCCCCATTATTTATCTGGATTATTATGAAACGATATAAAAATATCGGCTAAGTACAATACAAGGATTAGTTAATCCTATTTCTAGGACAAAGGAAATTTATGTATACAGTTAATCACTTAAGCTTTGACTATCCTACTCGATCCGTATTACATGATATATCAGTAGAGTTTCCCACTAATAAAATCACAGCCATCATTGGCCCTAACGGGTGCGGGAAATCAACATTGTTAAAGCACTTATCAAAATCAATCTATTCTAAGGGGACCATCACACTTAATGATGAACCTTTAGAGTCAATCGATTCGTCACGATTTGCAAAATTTGTAGCCATCTTATCTCAAATGCATGATGCTATGATTGACGATTTTCTCGTGAAAGATATAGTTCTCATGGGGCGTTATCCTCATAAGACACGCTTTGGGAACTATACAAGACGAGATGTAGCCATTGCCGAATCCTATATGGAGCATATAGGTATTTCACATCTTGCCAACGAAGAAGTGCAACACCTTTCAGGTGGTGAATTACAACGTGCATTTATTGCAAAAGCCCTAACACAGGAACCTACCATATTATTGCTAGATGAGCCTACAAACCATCTAGACCTAAAATATAAGTTGGCTTTAATGAAAGAATTGCAAACATTCAAAGGAACGGTTATTGTCGTTCTTCACGACATTCAATTGGCAGCCACCTATTGTGATAATATCGTATTAATGAATAAGGGACGCATTGTAAAAACAGGTTCTCCACAAGAGGTGTTAACACCAGAGCTATTGGAACCTGTATTTGAAATTCCCTTTACCACAAAGACAGAAGACGGCATATATCGTATTCAATATTAGATTTTATAGCGTTCAACGCTAAAAAATATATAGCTATATGCAGGTATATAGCTAATCTACTTATGTTGAGGACTTCCTCACTTACTGTTTTTACAGAAAGGACATTATAATGTTAAACAAAGTAAAACGCTTTACCCTTCTAGGACTATTGGTGGCAGGCACAACACTAGCTTTCACTGGCTGCGGCACTACATCCCAACAAAACACGCAAACAGCACAAGCAATCGCTAGCTGGAGCGAAACATTTGATGGCGCTACTACAAACTTCTCCGTAAGTGCACCTCCAACACATGCTGTATCCATGTCCCAGGCAACAACTGAAATGATGCTTCAACTTGGTCTTGCTGACAAAATGGCAGGTACAGCATTCAAAGAGGAAGAAATCTACGAGCCATTACAAGGTGAGTACGACAAGGTAAAAGTATTAGCTGAAAAATGGCCTTCTTACGAAGTATTCATGAGCGTAAAACCTGACTTTGCTACTGGCTGGCCTGATTCCTTCAGCAAACGTGCCATCCCAGCAGACAAAATGATTGCTAATAAAGTTAATATTTGGTTACCAGAATCTATGCTTTCTACTAAGGCTGATTTAGAAACTAACTTTAAAGATATGATTATGTTAGGTAAAATCTTCGGTGTAGAGTCTAAAGCAAATGAATGGGTTAAGGCTCAACGAGATACTCTTACAAAAGTACAAAACCAATTGAAAGATGTCCCTAGAAAACGCGTATTTATCTATGATTCTGAGGATGGTCAACCGTTCACAGCATTTGAAGGTTATACTACAAATATCCTTCGTTTAATCGGTGCTGATAATGTTATGAGCGGTCTCGGTGTAGATAAAACTTGGGCTAAAGGCTCTTGGGAAACAGTAATCGCCCAAAATCCTGACTATATTATTATCGCTGACTACGGCAATTCCATCCGCAACGATGATGATTTCCAAGAAAAAATCGCTAAATTGAAAGCTAATCCTCAATTACAAGATATTACAGCGATTAAAGAAAATCACTTTATCCGTGTAAAATTGTCTGAAATCACACCTGGCGTTCGTACTGTAGATGCTTTAAAACGCTTAGCACAAGAAATCCACGGTATTACAGTTCAATAAAGATTCTATAATAAATGTGGTGGAATCGTTACTAGCATATAGATATGACCTGAACAGCATTCTACCTCTATCATTTCCATTTACTATGTGATACGCTTTTTACGTCATTTATTGACATTGAACCTCCTATGTTGAAATGTTGTGGTTGCCAGACCAACTTCATTTTACCACTAGGAGGTTCTTTCCTTTTCTCTAAGAAATTTTACTGACTCCAGTTTAACTGGGGTTTTAGTCATGCCTATTCGGCGTACAAAAAAAATGGCACCAACCATACATATGATTGGTACCAAAATTGTTTATATAAATTTATTTATGTTACTAACATATGATCCACTAATATCCATAAGACAATGAGAGATATAATAAGGCTCATGGTCAGTACATTAGACGGAGTCGTATCAAAGAAACCATATTTATGTGCCATTTGTTTCGTAATAATTGTGGTTCCCGTTGGCGCTCCAAATCGATTAGCAGCGCTCTTTCCGGGCAGAGCCATAAGAATAAGCATAATAGGCACTCCTACAAAAGGAATAAGTCCTACTAAAACAAACCAACCAGCCCAACCTATATCATGTAAACGACGTACTGCAACAGCAATACCAGGTATAACAAAACCAATAGATAATACGACAAGTGCAACTAAACCTAGACCAACACCTGTAGTGCCTGATACGGTTGTAAAACTACTAAGAAAAGCACAGACAAACAATATAATAGATACAATTAGCAGATACATAAGGATAAATCGCCAATATTCACCACGACTGGCTCGGCCTTCAAAATCTGCATATTTACGAACTGCACAATGTATAAAGTTTTCTATAAACCCTAATTCATAGGAATCAATGGGTAGTGGAACATTCTTCATATGTCTACAATATGGACAATACCGCTCTGAATCCGGTATCCTTTGTCCACATTTAGAACAAGCCAACATACATAACCTCTTTCAACGATATAACTTAACATCAATAATTATTATCTAATCAAACTAATTATCTTCATCTATTATTCATTTTACAGGATTTTTCAATATAGTCAATAAAACCTAGGTTAAACTTTTATAAACTTTCTAGGGTATAGTAATAAAACCTCGTTTTACCAAATGATAAAACGAGGTTTTATAGTTATTGCAAGCCACTTGTGTTATAAGCTATCCACGCAGCTGGAATAAAATCATATACAAATACCCAAATGTATAAAATGATTGCAAGAGCTCCCATCGTTACGTCTTCACGCAATGATGCAGTACGCTCTATTCCAATTTGCTCTTCTTCGGTAGGAGTAACTACAACATATGAAGTTCTTTCTCCATACGCATTTGATGAAACATCTCCTTGTTTAACAAAATCAGATAGCAGTACAAAAAAACCAACAATAGGTATTAATACCATAAACAATGTCATTCCACTCCGCCCAATATCATGCAATCGCCGACTGGAATAAGCGATGGTAGGCATTAAATAGATCAAATGCATTATAATAAATAGCCAGATCGTATAATCACTTATATCAGAAGTTTCTCCAAACATCATATCCACTATAATACTAAGAACACCAATGCTATTTATGATAATCTCTCGACTCACCATGAATCGCCAAAATTCACTCCGACTAGCGCGTCCTGAAAAAGTAGCATATTGCTTAAATCCGCGTTTAAGGGCTTCCATATAGCTAACATCATATATCATATTTTGTTCCATGGGTCCCCCTATCTACGCTCATATGGTGTAATGGATTCAATACGCCATGTTTCATACTCATATATCATATGTACAGCCACATTGTTTGGATAGTCTTTTTCTTTGAAAGTCATATCAAAATCAATATGTTTAATATCATCGTCATCTACATATACACCATCAAGAAAGAAAATACTGATTTCTCGTCCATGATTTGCTTTCACGGACTTAACCCATTGATCATAGGTGCCATATCTTTCACGCTCTCTATGAGCAAGCAAACGATACGCAGCTTGGTATTGCTCCTTATTAAGATTTGTATAATACTCAGTCATGACCTGTTTTGCAGAACTGACAGCTGTATCACTATCAAGTGTTTTTGCTGCTAAGGTCATAAAAGCGCCCGGTTCCATCCGTAAATACGCTTTGATTTCCTTGTGTGTGGCAGAGTGAAAACTATATAATCCTATGGACCAAAACAAAATAGTAATCAAAGTCGCTAAAATAACGCTCTGTTTACCATAGGACTTAGGCGCTTCTTGCCCCTCTTCAGCATCAACATTTAGCACAGACTCATAGGTATTGCTAAATTGGTCCATTTCAAGATCAGATTCTAGTAGATTCGGACTTTCACTAGCAACAGAAGACACCTTAGAATCACGCAATAGCAAAACAATGACAATCAGAATACCTATATACGGAATAAATACCAATAGTAGCAGCCATTCGCTCGTATTAGTATCGCGAAGTCGACATACCATAGCGCCCAAATTAGGCAGCGTAAGTGCCATAAAAGCTACCACCCATACTGCAAATGCGATGGCAACCATGTACACATAAAGCGCACTATTTTCTGATAATAGCCCTAAAACAGCTATAATGAAACCAAACAGCAAATGTTCTACTAGCATGAATTTCCAAAAGGCACTACGAGAAACAGTGCCAGAAAACTCACAATAGCGATCCATTATATTCTCTTTTATCGTATCAATCACTAACTGTCGTATCATGAAAATTCCTTTTCTCAAACAATATATCTAGAATAATCATACCAAATACATTGATTGTTTCTCAATGAGTAAAAAACTACACACACCCATATGTATTGAAATACTTGTAGCACTATATACAAATAGGACCTATCCATCGATAGGTCCTTATTATCCGTATGCTATAAATCAACTATTATGCGCCGGCCTTTAACACCGCTTGTTTCATAGATTGTACGTAATCAAACAATGCTTGATCTGCATTTTCCCCATGTTCAGCAATGATTTTAACAATAGCAGAGCCTACGATAGCACCATCAGATACGCGAGCCATAGCTTCCGCTTGTTCAGGCTTGGAAATACCGAAGCCAACGGCCACAGGAATATCCGTGTATTTGCGAATGGTTTCAACGATGGATTTAATATCCGTCTTGATTTCGCTACGCATACCGGTAACGCCCAAGGACGATACACAATACACGAAACCTTCCGCTTCTTTTGCGATCATTTCGATGCGATTTTCAGATGTTGGGGCAATCAAGGATACTACTTCAACACCATGCTTATGAGCAATTGTTCCAAGTTCACCTTTTTCTTCAAACGGCATATCCGGCACAATAACGCCAGAAATGCCAACCTCTTCACAGAGGGTAAAGAATTTTTCACGACCGAATACATAGATAGGATTCAAATAGGTCATGAATACGAGTGGCACTGTCACCGCATCATCACCAGTACGCAAACGGCGTACCATATCGAAGATATCGTGAATTTTTACACCTGTAGACAATGCACGCGTGCTTGCCTCTTGGATAACTGGGCCTTCCGCTGTCGGGTCCGAGAACGGAATACCGATTTCTACCATGTCGGCGCCAGCTTTCACCATGATGCGAATATACCGTTCCGTATTCTCAATACCATGGTCACCAGCGCTGATGAATGGGATGAATGCCTTGCCCTTTGTGAAAGCGTCTTTAATTTTACTCATGAAGATCCACCCCTCTATATTTCGCCATAGCCGCTACGTCTTTGTCACCGCGACCAGATAAACAAATAATAATGATATCATCCTTGCTCATCGTAGGAGCAATTTTACGTGCATGTGCCACTGCATGAGCACTTTCAATAGCTGGAATAATGCCTTCTAAACGAGACAAGTATTCGAATGCATCCACTGCTTCATCATCCGTTACAGGCACGTATTCAGCACGACCGCTATCGTGCAAGTACGCATGTTCAGGTCCGATGCCAGGGTAATCAAGGCCTGCAGAGATAGAATATACTGGAGCAATTTGGCCGTCTTCGTCTTGGCAGAAGTAAGATTTCATGCCATGGAAGATACCCACAGAACCTTTTGCGATTGTTGCTGCATGTTCCTCTGTATCAACACCACGACCAGCTGCTTCACAACCGATGAGGCGAACCCCTTCATCAGGAATGAAGTGATAGAACATGCCCATCGCATTGGAGCCACCGCCTACGCAAGCCATAACAGCTGTTGGCAATTTGCCTTCTGCTTCAAGGATTTGCTCACGCGCTTCGCGGCTGATGATAGATTGGAAATCACGAACAATCATCGGGAATGGATGCGCCCCCATAACAGAACCCAATACATAGTGTGTATCAGACATACGGTTTGTCCATTCGCGCATCGCTTCAGATACAGCATCTTTTAATGTACTTGTACCAGTTGTTACAGGATGCACCTTAGCGCCCAATAATTCCATGCGATATACGTTGAGCGCTTGTCGTTCACAGTCCTCAGCACCCATGAATACTTCACATTCCATGCCCATCAATGCGGCTACCGTAGCTGTTGCTACACCGTGTTGACCAGCCCCAGTTTCAGCGATTACGCGTGTTTTACCCATCCGTTTTGCCAATAGCATTTGGCCAATTACGTTATTCAATTTGTGAGAACCAGTATGGTTTAAATCTTCCCGTTTCAGATAAATTTTGGCACCACCAAGATCTTTTGTCATGCGGTCTGCATAATACAAAAGGGATGGACGACCTGTATATTTTTTATGTAAATCCTCAAGTTCGCGCACGAACTCTGGATCATCTTTGTACTTATTGTACGCTTCTTCCAATTCGATGACTGCATTCATCAATGTTTCTGGCATAAATTGACCACCGAAGGCGCCAAAATAGCCATGTCTTTGTTCACTCATATAACTTACCTTTCTATATATCATTCCTGCTAATGTATCATGTTATGACAGGGCTATTGTTCTTACGATATTAGTGAAAGCTTTAATCTTTTCATCGTCCTTCACGCCATCTGTTTCAATACCGCTACTAATATCGATGCCGTAAGGGCGAACGGTGCGAATAGCACGCGCCACATTCGTAGAATCGATACCACCTGCAAGCATAAATGGGCGTTCAAACTCATCTAAGCAAGACCAATCAAACACTTCACCTGTACCGCCACGTTCAGCCTTATGATATGCATCAAACAACAGCATATCTGCACTACTATCGATCCATTTTTCCGCATCAGCAGTACTGCGAATTTGAACTGCCTTCCAAACCTCTACATTAGTACATTCTTTTAAGGATTGGATGAAAGCTTCATCTTCATCGCCATGCAATTGCACAGCATCAAGATTGGTTTCATTAGCAATGGTAACGAGGTTGTCTACTGTTTCATTTACAAAAACACCGACAGTTTTTATTGTATCATTCTTATCATGTTCTGTATCTGAGCCATATTTTTTGGCATATCCTCTGTGTAGTTCTTCCACCAATATTTTAGCTTTGTCTATAGTGACTTGTCGTTTGCTCGGTGCAAATACCAATCCCATATAATCTGGTCTTGCTTCTACTACAGCAGGAATTGTTTCAACCATGGAGATGCCACACATCTTAACCTTTGGTGTGTAATAGGTCGGACCATAGAGATATGCCAACTTTTCAACCTTGTTAGGAGAACGCATGAAGGTTTCCCCCATCAAGGCGACGCCGATATTGTTATCCCGCAACACTTGGATATCCTCTGGCGTTCCAAGACCACTTTCAGATACGAAAATTACATCATCTTGAACGAGATTACGCAAGCGCACACTATTTTGTACGTCTACCGTAAAGTCTTTCAAATTACGGTTATTAACACCAATAATGCGTGCCCCACAATCGATAGCCATTTGTACTTCGTTTTCGTCGTGAGCCTCTACCAAGGAAGACAAGCCAAGAGAATCAGCTATCTCACGGAACTTGGTCAATGTTGGCACATCTAAACATGCACAGATTAATAGGATTGCACTAGCGCCCCACACCTTCGCTTGGTAGATTTGGTATTCATCTATGATGAAGTCCTTACGAAGTACAGGGATTTTGACAGTGCTTGCAATTTCTTGCAAATATTTTTTATCACCTTTAAAGAAGTCTGGCTCCGTCAAAACAGAGATAGCCGCAGCACCAGCCACTTCATATTCTTTGGCGATGTCTAAATAGGGAAAGTGCTCAGCAATAATTCCCTTAGACGGAGATGCCTTCTTTACTTCGCAAATGAAGTTAAAGTCTTGCTGACGAAGGGCTGCTTCAAAAGGAAATCCTGTATCAGATGGTAACGCCAACGCCGCTGCTTTTACAGCCTCAGGCGTTTCCACCTGTTTTTCTTGGGCTACCCGAATTTTGGTAGCCTCTATAATCTTATCTAAAATCAATGGTTATACCTCTTGGGTTGCTTTCACAAACTGTTCCATTGTAGCAAGCGCCTTGCCAGAGTCGATCATATGTTTCGCCTCTTCGATGCCCTCTGCCAATGTAAGGCCCTCTTTTGCAAGATAAATCGCCATACCAGCGTTAAGAAGAACCGCCGTGCGTTTGCCGCCTTGCTCACCACCGAGAACGCGGCGAGTAATCTCAGCGTTTACCGTAGCATCGCCACCTTCAAGCTCAGTTTTATCAGCGTATTCGAAACCATAGTCCTTAGGATCGAATTCGTAGCTTGTGAAAGCACCATTATTAATTTCGCATACGTACGTTTTGTTGGTAGCCGTAATTTCATCAAGGCCATCAAAGCCGTGTACCACAGCACCGCGTTTCACACCAAGATTAGCCAATACATGAGCCAATGGTTCTACCAAGGATTTATCGTAAACGCCCATCAACTCAACCGTAGCGCCTGCTGGGTTCGCCAATGGTCCAAGGATGTTGAATACCGTACGAACGCCTAACGCTTTACGTACAGGGCCTGCATATTTCATAGCTTGGTGGTATACAGGAGCAAACATGAAGCACATATTGGCTTTATTGAGAACTGCCTCGTTTTGTTCACCATTAAGCTCTAATTTAGCGCCTAATGCTTCGATCAAATCAGCAGCACCACATTTACTAGATACACTGCGGTTGCCATGTTTCGCTACAGGAATACCTGCTGCAGAAATGATAAAGCCAGATGTAGTAGAAATATTGAACGTATTCGCTTCATCGCCACCAGTACCTACAATTTCAACTACTGTTTGCTCGTGCGGAACAGAACCAGCCTTTTCACGCATAACCTCAGCAAAAGCTGTAATCTCATCTACAGTAGGGCCTTTCGCTGCTAGAGCACATAAGAAACCAGCCATAGGGACTTCGGCTACGTCTCCGCTCATAATCTTGTTCATTGTATCCTTTGCAAGGTCGTAAGATAAATCTTGACCATGGGTTACTTTATATAATGCTTCTTGGATCATTTATAACTCCTTACTTGTTGTTCATTTCTATTTTACATGTATCTTGTGATTATGGGGTTAGTTGTCTTATTAATTCTTGTGAACTGATAGGGACCTACCTCCTCCACCGGCCGGGTCTGACTTCGGCCTGCGGCCTTCGCAGGGCCAAAGTCGGAGTTAGAACCCTATCAGTTCACAAACACAAATTAGCTAAAATTTATGAATAACCCCATAATCACAAGTGCTCAATATAAAATCCAGAAATGAACAACAATTAAATATTTAAAAATGTTTCTGCGGCGCTGGGAAGGAAAACGGCATGCCGTTTTCTTCCTTTTACGTTTAAGGAAACAAATGATTCGTATATTTCTAAAGTCCTATGATGATAGGACGATAGGGGTGCCCAAACGACTTCGGGCTCCGCAAAGCGCAGTAGCGTGTCGGCTTGGGTGCCCCTATCGTCCGCTACATCAGCGACTTAAGAAATTGCGAATCATTTGTTCCCCATTTGGTGTCATGATGGATTCCGGATGGAATTGTACGCCGTAGATTGGGTAGTCTTTGTGTTCTACGCTCATTACTTCACCGTCGTCTGTAATGGATGTAACGATGAGTTCGCTTGGCATGGTTTCGTCAATGATCGCCAAGGAGTGGTAACGTGCTACTTCAAATTGTTCAGGTACGCCTTTAAGGATTTTGGATGGGTGTACTTGTTTGGCTACGCTTTGTTTGCCGTGCATAACTTGTTTTGCGTAGGAAACGGTGCCGCCGAATACTTCGCCGATGGCTTGGTGACCAAGGCATACGCCGAGGATTGGGAATTCGCCTTTGCATTCGCGTAATAGGTCTTCGTATACGCCCGCATCAGCTGGTCTACCAGGGCCTGGTGAAAGTATCACGTAATCTGGTTTCAACGCACGGATTTCTTCAACTGTTAATTCATCGCTGCGGATGACTTTAATGTCTGGATCGATAGAGCCTACTAATTGGTATAAATTGAAGGAGAAGCTATCGTAATTATCTATAAGGAGTACCATTATTCTACCTCCTGTGCATCTGTAATTGCGGAAATCATGGATTGGCCTTTGATCAAGGTTTCGTTATATTCACTAGCAGGAACACTATCGCGAACGATACCTGCGCCAGCTCGAACATAAACCTTACCGCCTTTATTCATAGCCATGCGGATGCCGATACATACGTCCATGTTACCGGAGAAATCGATATAACCTACAGCACCGCCGTATACACCGCGCGGGCTTTTTTCTAGTTCGTGTAAGATTTCGATAGCACGAATCTTAGGAGCCCCGGACAATGTACCAGCTGGCAATGTAGCACCGATGGCATCGAGAGCATCTTTACCGTCTTGAATATCACCGCTTACAGTAGATGTAATGTGAATTACATGGGAGAAACGTTGCAACATATGTAACGCCTCTACTTGTACGGAACCAAATCTAGCAATTTTACCTAAGTCGTTACGGCCAAGATCAACGAGCATATTATGTTCAGCTAACTCTTTCTCGTCGTTAATGAGTTTTTCTTCAATAGCGAGGTCTTCTGCTTCGGTTTTACCGCGGCGCATAGTACCTGCAATTGGGAAGGTGTACATTTTACCATCCGTCAATTTTACCAATGTTTCTGGAGAGGCACCTGTAAGCTCTACATCGCCACCAGATAAGTAGAACATGTATGGAGATGGATTCAATGTACGCAATACGCGGTACGCATTTAACAAGCTACCATCGAACTTAGCTTCACGGCGGTTAGATACAACACATTGGAAGATATCCCCTTCCTTGATGTAATGCTGTGTCTTTTTAACAACTGCTTCAAACTCATCCTTTGTAAACTCAGAGGTAAACTCTGTTTTAAGAATACCTTTTGGAACATCTGCCTCTTTGCCGTTTACTACGAGATCAGCTAATGCTTTAAGTTCAAGCTCAGCCTTGTTGTAGTTACGTTCTAAATCATTTGTACTGATGTTAGCAATCAAGTAGATTTTATTTTTGTAATGGTCAAAGGCGATTACCTTATCAAAGAGCATAAGGTCTACATCGTTGACCATAGCAGAGTCATCATCTGGCGTTGGGAAATCCAATGTTGGCTCGATGTAGCGGATATATTCACAAGCAAAGTACCCTACAAAGCCGCCTGTAAAGGTTGGTAGCTCTTCTAAGCGAGGGCTTTTATATTGGCTCAAAATATTGCGAATTTCTGCAGCTGGGTCAGAGCATTCAAAGGTACGCGTTGTACCGTCTTTGATAGTCATTTTATGGTTTTTGCAGAAGAGCTCAATCTTAGGATCGTAGCCCAAGAAGGAATAACGGCCCCAATGATTACTATTATCCGCACTTTCAAGCAAGTACGTATGACTGCTCACTTGTTTTAATGCTTTCAACACACTAATCGGTGTGCGTACGTCGGATAAAATTTCCATATATACAGGCACGATATCGTAGCCCGGTGCGATAGCTTTCACACGGTCAAGACTAGGAAAAATCATGAGAACCTCCATCTGGCATTTGCCAATAAAAAAACTCGCCCATGACAACATAACGTCAAGGACGAGTTTATAGTTCTATTGTTACAATTTGATTGTATGTGCTATAAATCGCGGTACCACCTTGTTTGAATGCAGTGCATTCCCCTTTCGCAGGATACTAACATATCCCTCACGACTAACGCTCGTGTGACGTCGCACCATACTAGGAATGAAAGTTCATTCTGTTCCATGCGCCCTCGGTGGTCCATTTAATAAGCTGCGTACTACGGGTTCTCAGCTAATCCCGCTCTCTGTGAGTGCATTTCCTATTTTTATCTCCACCTCATCGGTTTCTTTTAGGCGAGTATAAAATTATAATCTGATTATAATGTTTCTATAGAATGAAAGTCAAGGAGAATCTTAACTTTCAATATGCCAAGATTTTTTAAACAAAAGATGATAGCTAACAAAAATATTAATATACGGAACGAAAAGACCAATAATCCATAACCCACTTAACAGGGAATCATGAAGTCTACGTATGCCTAATGTAATCATTGCTAAAGCTGGCCATATCAGGATAACCATAAAGCCCCACTGTGGTATATAAAGAGGTATACCAACCTGAACAATTAACGATACTACGGATATAGCCATATACATAATGACATCCATGAAAAGACGAGATCCTACAAGACCAACCCAAAAAGCTGATACGGAAGCTCTTCCTTTAATATCAAATGGATTAGCAAATAAAACATCCCATATACAACCACACACATAGTCGAATGTACCAATATCTTTATCTTCACTAACGGTGGAGCTTCTATTGTAGGCAATAATATAGTTATTATAGCTATCCCGCCCTTCATCTAAGCCATACTTATTAAAATCAGGCACACTAAGAGGCAACGCAAAACAAGCCAAGATAAAATACTGCCAGAAAAATCCTTCCCAATAAAAGCCTGCATTGATAAAGGTTTCAGATATAGATTCCCAACTGAAACTCATCCCCCAATACACCCACAAACTTAGGTATGCTATGGGTACTAAGATCATATACCACAAGGATGACCCACAGTCATTTAGTCTACGTTTGAGGATAAAAATAGATGCAATTACATGTATAATCTGTAGACATCCAAAATAAATATAAGACAAATACTGACTATCTTGCAGTGGACTACCTTGAATAAGCACTACCAATAAACCAAATATAAGATAGGCTAAAAATTTACTAACCATTAAGCCAAGTACCCCCCACAAATATGCTAGTCTGCCTATCCTTTGATTCACTCGCAACATTTCTATATTTTGTTTAAATAGTGAAATTTCATTATGTAACCACATTAAAATAAAGCTCTCTTCTCTCTCATACCGAAGGATATCTACAAATTAAAGCTATGTAAACATAATCAATACAAAAACATATAGATAAATAATAATAATATAAAGCTCAAAATGCGGCAATCATCATATCAAAATTTATATTTCTCATATTCATCCCTTTTATTGTTATATCATACCCAGTTTTCTATCTATTCTAATATAAATAATTAAAATTGAATATATTATTCCTCAAGCAATTGATAATTTATATTGTTTTCCCCTAAACACTAATAGTATACTGAAATTACATATGTTATCAGCTTCTACTGATTATTATGCGGAGGAGAGAGCATGAGTTTTTATTTTACTGATCAAATACAGCAGTCTTTCAATAAAATATTTCATCAATGTAATAAAGATATCGCTTGGGAGGGTAAGGCCGAGCTTGATGCCCTTGTGAAACTTGACGAGGAAGGCCAAAAGATTCCGGGTATCGGCGATGTGTATGCTATTTTAGCGCGCGTCTATTCTGGCCCTCAGTTCACCTGGATTGAAGCAGGCTTTCCTGAAGATGACACAAAGGCGTATAGTTATTTACATACGGCTATTCGCAAAGGCAGTGCCATCGCTATTTTACAAGCTATGCGTACCTCTGGTGCCCTTACACCAACTATTGAAAAAGAGTTGCCTATGACAAAGGACCAAGCATTCCAGCGCGTCTATGAAGGCGCCCAAAAGGGTTGTTCTTACTGCGCCTACGCCATTGCCAATGTATTCCAATGGGGGGATTACCACATCTTACCATCGGCTCAAAAGGTGGCTAATGAAGGTGAACCATCTACCTTTGTCCGTTTCTTAAAAGGCTTGTTTGCCCAAGCAGATCAACGTAGGTTCGCAAATAAAATAACTACCATTGCTCAGAAATGGTTGCGTAAATCCGCCGAAGCAGGCCTTATTATTGCATACCGCAACTTACGCATTACCTATATAGAGCAAGATAATAGTGCAATGGAAGAACAAGTCATTTTTGAAGGGGCTGCAGCAGGTTTGCCACTCATGATGTATTTAGCTGGCGATATTTGTAAGTCTCGCGAGGAGCATGAACGAGCTCTCGAATATTTTGAGCGCGGTGCCGCCATGAATAATGGCATGTGTTTGCGTGAAGCTGCCGAGTACTATGCAAAACCATGTGAGTCTAACAAAAGAATCCTTCAGGATATTCAAAAGGCTCTCAGATACTACGAGCGTGCTGCTATAAGCCCAGATTATTTAGACTTTAACGACCACGCTTATGTTACAATGCAAGCCATCATTCTTCGCACATTGAATATCGATGGTCAGTCCCAAGACTGGTCTCGCATCGCTCACTTATTACAACAACCAGCTATTTACACTCTCGACGCTATTTGGCCGTATCTCGCTTATGTATTTACTTTCAAAAAAGGTAATACCCCTGCCATAAGAACCGCCATAGAGTGCGTTAATAAGGCTAGCAAATGTTTCGATAGATACGGTAGTTATGACTATGCGGACCATCTATGGCAACTAGCAGCCGGCTTTTGCTACGAAATTGGTGCCATTACAAAAGAACCTGATTTAGACCAAGCCGTTACGTTCTACGAGCATGCTCGTGAAAGCATCAATCGTCTCAACACAAGAAACGATAATTGGTTAGGCACTGGTGAGCCGTTGGCAATTCCTGACGAAGCATCTGAGCGATTAGAAGCCTTTGAACTCGTTGATGGACATTATCAGTACAAAGAAGGGATAACGCAATCTTCTACAACATGTAATCCTATGCCCCCTGCATGGCCTCAAAACTCCGTAGATGTATTAGAAATCTTCGAGAATTCTACTACGGGTTGGCGCACGAATAAATACGACTGGAATTTCATTCAACGGGAATGGGATACACAAAAATATCTCAGCTTTATCATCTATGATAATCGTCAATCCATAGAAAACATTATTTACGATGTGTATAGTATCGTTATGTTCCACAATGAAGACAAAAACTCTTGTACTATCTATCTATACGGCTACAGCGAGGATCCTGCGGAATGTGATGAAACCTTGGAGCCTACGATATATGAAATAAGAGACTATAAGGAGATGTCTATTTCTGAAGGTCTCGGTTTAATTAAAGAATTCTATGATCATGCTACATTGCCTGTAATTGATGAAAACTGGGAGAAACAGTACAAAAATACTACGCCTCCTCGAGAATATGTATTAACTTGTGACAACGATATCTTCTACCTCAATCAATATGAACTTTCCAATCAAATGATTAAGGATGCCTTAGAAGGCGTAGCCAATGGCACGTATGATATCATTGCGGTTCGCCCATCTAACCTCGACGATCCGGGTATTAGCTACTTCATCGAGCGCGGAAAAGGTAAAAACTTACACATTTCTCTCTATATCACTATAGAAGATGACGTAGAAGATGACATCGTATATGGCTTTAAACGGGAATCTAGCAACTTAACCTCTATTAACTACTGGATTCAAGAATCTATAACAAGCAATAAACTTCCGGACTTAAGCGATTGGGAAGAAGTTAAAAAGAAAGACTAAAGGAGGGATACTTTGGAAACGTGGAAACGAACGGTGTACATTTGCGCATTCTGCATATTCTTCATGTCCCTCGGGATTAGTCAGGTAAGCCCTATTCTCCCTCTATACTTCCATGAAATGGGCTTAAGCGATACAGGATCGATAGCACAATGGTCCGGTGCCTCCATGGGCATCACCTTCCTCATTGTCTGCTTAGCAGCTCCCTTCTGGGGCCGATTAGCAGACCGTAAGGGACGTAAGATTACCCTCATACGCTCTAGTCTTGGTATGGCTATATGTAGTATATTATTGGGCTTTCAGACTACACCAGAAGGTGTGTTCCTCGTTCGTACATTGCAAGGGTTAGTAAGCGGTTTTTACCCCGCATCGGTAACACTTATCGCGTCAGAAACACCGCAAAACCATACAGGTTGGGCTCTAGGGATTATAGGATCCTTTAGCCTTGCAGGCTCACTAGCCGGTCCGCTTGTAGGAGGGTATCTCAGTGATGTAGTAGGTATTCGAAATGACTTCTTTATCATCGGGGCCCTTATGCTTATCTCCTTTGGCTTGACGGCAATGCTGGTACATGAAAACTATGTTCCAAAGCCACTTGTTGAGAAGCAAACCTTTAGAAATCTAAAAACTCACTTACCTGAGTTTTCTAGTTTAGTCGCTTTATCTGCAACCTCCTTCCTGTATGCCATTTCGGTTACCGCCATCTCCCCCATTATGACGGTTTACATTAAAGGAATGCTACCAAGCAATACGGAAAATATAGCCTTCATATCTGGTGCTGTGTTCTCTGCCATGGGTATCGCCCAATTCTTTAGTAGCTCTCCACTCGGGAAATTAGTAGACCGTATAGGCCCTAGAAAGGTGCTCATCTACTCGATGATCTATGTAGGTCTACTCAATATACCGCAAGCCTATGTGGACTCTGTGTATGTACTTGGGTTTATCCGTTTCTTGCAAGGTTTTGGGCTAGGTGGTATGTTACCTGCGCTCAATACCTATTTAGCATCAAAAACACCTAAGGAATATACGGGACAAGTATTCTCGTACAATCAGTCTTGTTTGTCTATGGGTTACTTTCTAGGCTCCTTTGGTGGTTCCATCGTAGCCGCTCAATTTGGCTTCACAACCCTTTTCTGGGCATGTAGCCTTACCTTTATCGGCGCTGCCCTATGGGTTGCGTTAAAACTAAAGTAACGCCGTAATACAACGAAAATAGTGCAAATGCATTAAAGAAACTATATAAACAAATAAAAAGAGCTGTTCTCAGAACTCAGATGTGTAGTGACCCCAAAAAGTTAGACTTTTTATTCCGAGTAACCAAAACTGGTTGCTCGGAATTTTTTATGCTGCAGTAGTAGCTAAACGATAGTCAATTGGACTTAGCCAGTTCAATCTTTCCTTAATTCGTTTAGTATTGTAATACATAATATAGTTTTCAATCGCCATTTTTAACTCATCATAGCTATGAAAAGTATTGCCATAATACAGCTCTTGTTTTAAGATGGCAAAGAAATTTTCCATTGGTGAATTGTCGAGACAATTACCGTTTCTAGACATACTTTGGAATATATTATGCACTTTTAAATTATGTTGATACGCTTTCATTTGGTAACCCCAACCACGATCAGAATGAAATGTCCGCCTATACTTAGCATCAGCAGTCTTTTCAATTGCCTGTTTCTGTGCTGAAAGTATAGACTCAGCTGATGGTGTAGGACTTATACTAAAACTGATAATTTCAAGATTATATAAATCCATAAATGGATCTAAGTATAGTTTTCTGACTTTCAAAGCACCATTTGCATCTAGTTCATAATACTTAAATTCAGTTGTATCTGTAGTAATTTTTTGATGTGGTTGATTACAATGGAATCTACGCTTAATGCGATTAGGTGCAATCCGTCCTTTAACACCTTTATATGAGTTATATTTTCGGCTCTTACGAGAAAATGCTATTACTTGCAAATTGAACTTTTGCATAATTCGTTGTAATCGTTTCTTATTAACAACAATACCTCGTGATTGTAACAAGGGTAACAATCTTCTATATCCATAGTTGGGATGGTCTTTACGAATAGCTTCAATAGCTATTCGTATTTGTAGATCTGGATCTACTCGGTCAAAGCGCTGTTGCCAGTACATATATGTTGCTTTTGGAAAACATAAGGCAGCAAGAATCTCAGTTAGTTTGAATTCTCTTCGGAGACTGCTAATGATTCTTGCTGTTCTTTCATTTTCCGAGCATCCTCGAGGCGCAATCTCCTCAATTCTTTTAAATAGGCATTCTCTATTTGAGCATAGCGTAATTGTTTTTCCAGTTCTAAAATACGAGCTTGCTCTGGTGTTAATTCTTTTTTCTTCTTTTGGTTACGAGATTTAGTATGTGTGCTAATCTTTGCTTTTTCATCTGTTCGACTCATGGTAGGTATTCGTCCTTTCGGTCGCTCGACAAAAGTATTGGCCCCATATTTCATAAAATCCGATTTCCAGCGAGCTATTAATGAAGGATTATTCAGCCCGTATTGTAATGCAATTTGCCGATACGATAATTCACTAGTTAAGTATGACTCTACCACAGCTGGCTTAAATTCTGAAGTATATCTTGTATTATGTCGCTTTCGACACAAACCATCTTTACCAAATTCTTTAAATGCACTAATCCAACGACGAACCTGCGATGTAGTCTTTACACCATATTTCTTAGTTAAATACTCATATCCACCCTCGCCATTTAGATATGCGGTAACGACTTTTAATTTAAATATAAGGCTATATTTTGCCATAGAAAAACCGACCTCCTTAACGTTAAGATTTTTGGTCTAACATTAAGGGGTCGGTTCATAATGGGGTTCTTTTCTTGTGAATTTTAAATTTAAGGCCGTTGAGCAGATGCGCTTTATAGCATTACAACTGCACAACTACTTTCATCTAATTATAATTATAATAACAACAGCATAATCACTACTGTAGCAATAATACATGGTACAGCATTACGTTTTGCCATTTCCATAGGGTTAATACCTGCAAGACCGGCAATGATGATACCTGCACCTGCTACTGGACTCATACTACGACCGATGCCAGCACCCAATTGGGCCATGGAGCCGAGTTGCATAATGCCATAGCCAAAGTCTGCCGCATGCGGTGTAACAGCTCCGTTAAATGCAAGGGCTGCTGCATTACCAGAACCAGAGATAACAGCTAATAAGAATGGACCAAAGGCTGCACCAATTTGAGCGATTTGTTGAGAGTTCTTCATGCCATCAATGAGTGCACTTGTAAGGCCGATATATTGCATACCAGCTGTAAAGGCTGCAGCAGCAGCCATAAGACCTACTACATCACACATGCCATCGCCAGTACCGCGGAAAAATTTCTTAACTGCTTCCGTTACATTCGGACGTACGGCAATAATACCGATAGCTGTACCAATGAGCATAGATACAGGAACAGAAATTTCAGGAATCACTGCTACTTGTTTACTACCGAGTACGAGTAATACAAGCGGAATGATTGGGATGATAGCATATAAATAATTTACTTTAAATTCTTTACCTTCTTCTTCGTTAGCATCTTTCAATACATATCCTGTATGCTCTTTCTTAACGATAGCTACGATATTGAGCAAGATAGCTGCTACGACAATGCCAATAATGGCTTGCATAGAGAAGCTCGCAATAACGGTCATTACATCTTCACCAGCGAGTTGTGCTACTTGAGGGTTAAACATAAGACCAGGACTCAATGCACTACCCCAAGTCCCTAAGAAAATAGCAGAGCCTGCCATCGCTGGATGCACACCGGAGCGAATAAGTGCAGGAATTAATAGAGCACCTACTGCAGCTGCACAGCCTGCCGCTGTAGGCAACGCAATATTGATCAAGAACGTAATAATAACAGCACCAGGAATGATGATTTTAGTCATTTTTTTTAGGCCTGCAGAGATGAAATATACCATGTGCTCTGTACATTTTGTATATTCCATAACATAACTAAAACCAAGTACTGTACAAATAGTTGGTACAAGACCTGGATTTGTAAGCTCTTTTACAAAGGCTGTCGTACCAGCACCAATCTGTCCACCAATAAAGCACATTAACAAGCCCGATAATAACAACACGAGCCGTGTTTCAAACTGTTTAATAATGGCGATAAACGTTGCCACTACGATAACAATACCAGCAATAACCATAATCTCTCCAATCCATGTATTCCCTACCAATAGCAAGTATTCTTTGCCATTCTATTACGGAATACACCCTTCTAACCACGTAAAACATGATATCTTAGATAGTTAACACAAATCTAACTAAATTATATGTACATCAAATATTACACCGCACTCAACCTAGTTAAGTTTAGTACTTTCTAAGCTAAGCTTTCTTAGCACCGTGTCTAATATCTTAGCTCCCGTAACGATGTCATCCATATCTGCAAATTCAGCCGGATTATGGCTGATACCTTCACGACACGGTATAAAAATCATCCCTGTAGGGACCACATCAGCCCAGTGCATCGCATCATGTCCGGCACCGCTTGGCATAGTCATATACTCTACATCTACTGCTTTAACTGCACCCTCGATTTCTCGAATCATCGCCGGATGCATAGCCACAGGGTGGTCTTGCGCTATCGGCTCAATAGTATACGATAAGCCACGTTTCTCACAGATAACATCAATAAATTCTTTAATCAATGTCACCACAGAATCACGAGCTACCTTAGAAATACTACGAATATCTACACCGAGTTTTACTGCCCCAGGAATAACGTTCATCGCTCCTGGCACAACCTCTACTACTCCGACTGTACCCACTACTGGAGGCTCTTCTTGCATGAATGCAATCTCCTCAATACCGAGAATGATTTTAGAAGCCCCACAGAGTGCATCATGACGCAAGTTCATCGGTGTGGCCCCACTATGATCAGCATTACCTCTAATCGTTACATAAAAACGTTCAGGCGCCGCTATGCCCGTAACAATACCAATCTTTTTCTGCTCGTGTTCTAACACTTTACCTTGTTCAATATGGATTTCTGTGAAAGCTTTTACAGGTCGTGTATATTCCATAGTTTCAATACCATCAGGATTAAGATTCCGTGATTGTAAGGCCTCATATATAGATATACCTTTTTTGTCTACCAATCGGTGCAAATCATCGAGTGTTAGTTCACCGCGCATCGCTTTACTCCCCAATGTAGCTGCCCCAAAGCGACTAGATTCTTCACACATAAAATCTACTACTGCAATGGTATGATCGTGTTCAACATTATCCTCTGTCATGCTACGTACTGCTTCTATGGCAGATAATACGCCAACCACACCATCATAATTGCCCCCATTAGGAACACTATCGGTGTGAGACCCCACCATGACCACTGGTAAATCAGGATTTTTACCAGCTTTATAACCGATAACATTGCCAAATCCATCTGCTTCAACTGTGAGCCCCGCATCAATCATACGGTCTACAATATATTGACGCCCTGCCCAATCAGCATCGGTAAAGGCTAAACGATTAATGCCGTCTCCAACATCCGTCAATCGTGCCATCGCCTCAAAATCTTTAGCTAATCGTTCTTTTTGAATCATATATACTCCTCAAAACTAATATGTAGCAGTTATTTTAAATAATGCTCTGCAATAGCAGATAATGCAACGATACCATTTAGCATGTCTTCTTCGTCTACATCAAAAAGCGGATTATGATGAGGAGCCTTAATGGCAGAACCTAACACCATATATGTTGCGCGACCGCCACGATCGATAACGCGATTTAAGAAGTACGCACAGTCTTCGCTGCCACCACCGCTATAATCAAACGGAACCTCTTTAAAAATACCTAATGGTTCAATAATCCCTTGTACTTCGCTAGCTAAATCATCACTGATACGTCCAGCCGGAGTTTCACCTTGCTTCGTAATTTCAAAAGTGCAATCATGCATTTCTGCAGCGCTTTTAATAATAGTTTTGGCACGTTCAATCATATAATCGTTGATTTCTGTTGTAGCTCCGCGCGTTTCCAGCTTAAGAACCGCCACATCAGGTGTAACATTACGGCCTGTACCACTTTCAAACACACCAACATTCATGCGAGACGCACCTTGACTATGGCGTGCAATAGCTTGTAAATTAAGAACCGCTGTACAACCTGCAAGCATGGCATTCTGTGCTTTCTCAGGAGATCCCCCAGCATGAGCAGAATATCCGTGGAATACGGCATCAAGTTTTGTAGTCGCCAAGAATCCATGATCACTGCAAGCAAAGCAGTTAGATAATTTTTCATTAAATCCAATATGCATACCGAACATTAAATCCACATCATCTACGACACCTGCCTCGGCCATCGCCTTAGCACCGCGTACACCTTCCTCAGCTGGTTGGAATATGAGCTTAATGGTACCCTTAAAATTATCCTTGTGGGTTGCCACATATTCTGCCAAGCCAAGTCCCATTGTCATATGTGTATCATGGCCACAAGCATGCATCGCCTTATCATGACAAGAACGGAAGCCACCTTTTGCAGGAATATGACAAGCCTCATTGGACTCAATTACATCATTAGAGTCCATATCAGCACGAAATGCGACAACAGGACCGTCATCACTAAACTTCATAGTTGCTACTATAGCAGTTTTACCATAGCCCATCTTTTCTACAAGTTCTGGATTAGCTCCCTCATCGATGGCACGATCCATAGCGGCTTTCATCACTTCATCACTAGGTAATCCCATACGAGAGTTTAAATCGAGCACTTCTGAGCCTAATGCCACATCATAGCCCAATGAGATGAGTTTATCTGCAACCTTGGCTGCAGAGCGGTACTCAAGCCACGCTGGCTCTGGATACATATGAAAATCGCGGCGCATAGCTATAAACGCATCACAACGCTGTTGTACAAATTCCTTAATGTCCATAATTATCTCCTTAATAAAGCTAAATCTATCTACTTCTACTATATGAATAGATGTAGGAATAGTCAACAAATGGAACTATGTATACAGTATAAATCGAATACCACCTTACATAAAATGACAAAAACCTATATTACTATGACAAAATATGATAATCATAGCTATATAGGTTTTAAAAGTAATCAATTTATGTTTAAGACTCATTGAATCTAAGCAATTTCTTCTTTATTAAGTTTTTTCAATACATCTCGTTTAAGTTGTCGTTGTCGATCCCAGGCAATAATAAATACGGTAGCAATGATACAGAACATTCCAAATATACCTACCAAAGTAAATCCATTACCCAGTAAGGCCCATCCAAATATGGCTGCCGAGATTGGCTCTAATGAAGATAAGATAGAACCTTGAATAGCACCAATACGACGTACACCTTCAATATAAGCATTAAAAGATACAACTGTACCGAGTATGATAATCGTAAACAATCCAACCCAAGTCATACCATCCCAAATAACTTCTGATGCCACTTGACGGAATACGATACACGCCAAAATGCCAGATATAAACATCCCAAAGCCAACGATAGATGATGTACTGTATTTTTTTAAGAGTTCAACAGGTTCCAATGTGTAAACACAAATACTTGCCGCAGAAATGAGGCCCCAAAACAAAGCATCCCCATTAAATGCAGATAGATTTAGCCCCTTTTGCATGATAATACACACCGTACCAATCATAGCGAGGGCCACACAGTATAATTCTGGTAAGGATGGCTTTTTAAAATATCGTATAAACAGATAAATAATTAACATCGTAGGAGCCACATATTGAAGAACAGTAGCAACACCTACACCTGAAATAGCGATGGCTTTAAAGTACGAGTACTGTGCCAACGCAATACCTAATAAACCGAATATGAGGAGTTTACCAAAGTCTTTTGGATGTTTAAATATATCAAAAATGCGTATCCCATCCTGTATATAGGCGAGTAGAATCGTCAATAATCCAGCTACAAGTAACCGCACTTCTAACAGCCACTCTACATTTAAATGCTTTGCATTTTCGAGGAATTGCACCGATGTACCTGAAAGCCCCCAAAATAGTGCCCCCATAATGGCAAGGCCCATGCCTATCCACTGTTTTTCTTCCATACAACCTCCGCTTACAAATGCTTTCATAATATGTATCATAATAACAAAAAGGCCCCCATTCTACAATACATAGAACAGAAACCTTTCACATTAAACAGTATTAGCATTTTCAGTCCTTTTAGGCTGCGGTTTACGACGTTCAAGAGCAATGATAATAACGGTTACAATAATGAGTACCATCCCTAAAATGCCTAATAAACTAAATTGATTTCCTAGCAATGCCCAAGAGAAAAATGCAGCCGAAATAGGCTCAACAGATGATAGGATAGATCCTGAAACAGCACCAATCCGCTTAATCCCTTCTAAGTAGGCATTAAAGGATACGATAGTGCCAAGGAATACTACATTAAAGCATCCTACGATAGTCCACACATCCCATACTGCGTAAGAATGGGGCTGATGAAATAAAACTGCTGCTACGAGACCACTAATGAGCATACCAAAACCTACAATAGGAATGGTCCCATAGGTTGCTAGTAATCGTACAGGGGAAACACTATATACAGCTACGCCCACGGCAGATAATAAGCCCCAGAATAAAACATCACCACGGAAGCTTTCAAAAGAGAATCCATCGTTCCCCATTAAACAAATAGTACCGACCAATGCGAGTATGACGGAAATAATTTCACCACGAGATGGCCGTTTTCCATACCTCATTAACATATAAATGATAATCATAGATGGTGCTAAATATTGTAATACCGTCGCAATGCCTGCCCCAGCAAGAACAATAGCTCTAAAATATGTATACTGACATAATGCCATGCCAAAAACGCCAAAAATTATAAGACCTAACGTATCTCTAACGCTACGAAATACATGGAATACAGAGTTTCCTTGTCTAAACCATGCATAGAATACGGTCAAAAGTCCAGCCGTTATCAATCGCATGGTAACAAGCCACTCTAGATTCATGTTGCGGAAGTTTCCTAAAAATTGGACCGATGTACCAGACACCCCCCAAACGATAGCCCCTAGCAAGGTTAAGACAATACCTATAACTTCATATCGCTTCATGGTACTTATTCACCTAGTAGAGATACATGGACCTTAACAACAACCTTACGAATACTAATAGGCTTATCGTTAACGGCTAGCAGAGGACGATGGATATCAGAGGGAAAGAAAACCGTATAATACCCTTCTGGACAATAAATAGTCCCTTCATCAACAGATTCGTTAGGGTAGAAATAGCAATCTCGTTCGGGATAAGATTCGATTGGTTGTACTCGCCCATGGTCTACAAAAAAGCCCATGTTTTCTTCTCCACTCACCATAAATTGAATATCTACATAATTTTTATGAGACTCTGGCTTTGTGGTTTCAAATAATTTTGTTTCCACATCATCTACATTGGCATACATCATATCGCCCTCGATAGCATGACGACCTCCAGATAAGGCTTTTAAATCTGTGTGCTTTAAGAAATTAAGAGCACGAACGATGGCTGCAGGGTATCCCATTTTTGTATAATCTGCATGTATACTTGAAAAAAACATAGGTACATCCTTTCTATATAAACCATAGTGCATAAAACACCATACATACGATCAATTATTAATCTATTTGTATTGATTTTATACTTCTATGGTAGCACATATGCGCCTTGGCTTCCATATAGGATTATGCAAAACAAACCCTCCATACGCTACATATATGGAGGGTTCGTAAAGTACTATTCAAATTTATGACTTACGTCAATGATTGTTATACATATGAAATTGTATATTAAGTTTTATATTTAGTTATATATGAAGTTGTTAGGAAAATGTCAATTCTCAATGAAATTAACTACGTGGACAGTTTTTACATTACTCTTGTTCCTGGAAAGCAGCGATTATTTCATCTGCTTGTTTGTGAGGAACCTCTTCATAACTGTAGAACTGACGATTAAATACGCCTTGTCCTTGCGTCATGGAGCGCAATACAGTTACATAGTCTGACATTTCTGCCAATGGTACTTGTGCTTTAACAACAGATATACCTGTTCTTTCACTTTGTTCCATGCCTAATACACGACCTCGACGGCTATTTAGATCGCCCATAATGTCACCCATGAAAGCATCTGGTGCAAACACGTTAACTTCATAGATTGGTTCTAATAGGACTGGTTTCGCCTTAGGAATTACATCCTTGATAGCCTGTGACGTAGCTACTTTAAATGCTAACTCTGAGGAGTCTACAGTATGGTAAGATCCATCCAAGAGTGTCACTTGCACGCCAATCATAGGATATCCCGCAATTAAGCCTTTATCTAGGGTTTCTTTGGCACCCTTTTCCACTGCTGGTATATATTGTTTTGGTACAGCACCACCAAAAATCTTATCTACAAAGGCAAACTCTTGACCATCAAACAATGGGTCAACTTGAATTTTAACATGACCATATTGACCATGACCGCCACTTTGCTTTTTATATTTTGATTCTGTTTCTGCAGAACCCTTAATAGTTTCACGATATGGAATATATGGTTTTACAAGTTTAGCTTGTACGCCGTATTTACGGTCAATCTTGTTGAGAATGTGTTCTAAATGCACCTCACCCATGCAGTCAATTTGTAATTGACGTGCTTCTGGATTTTTCACAACTACACAAGTTGGATCTTCTTCAGCTACTTTTAAAACAGCACCCGCTAATTTTTCCTCCTCACCTTTTTTCGTTGGTTCTAAAGCCACAGTATACAAAGGTTGAGGGAAACGAATTGGGTCGTACTTCACTTTAAAATCAGGAGTTGTCAAAGTATCGCCTGTTTTTGCATTAGCTAATTTCGGTATCACTACGATATCGCCAGCTTTAGCAGCAGATACTGGAATTTGTTGCTTCCCAATAAGGGTAACCATCTTACTCCATTTTTCTTCAATTCCTTGATTTACATTGAAAAGCCTATCGCCTTCCTTAAGTTCACCAGAGAAGATACGTACAAAACTTTGTTTGCCTGCGAATGGGTCAAGCAATGTTTTAAACACAAATGCTGTTAATGGTTTATCTACATGTACCACAACTGGTTCATCGGCCCCCGCTTCAACAGCAGTCATAACCTTTTTAGCAGCATCTGGCATATACCGAATCATTCGGTCCAATACTTGATCTAAGCCAATCCGAGATGTGGCACTACCACACATGATTGGGCACACACGGCCACTAATCATCCCTTCGCGTAGACCTTGACGAATTTCTTCTAATGAAAGCTCTTCGCCTTCTAAATATTTTTCCAACAATTCATCGCTACCTTCAGCCGCGGCCTCTACGGTCATTTCCCGTATTTCTTGAGCCTTTTCGATAAGGTGAGCTGGTACAGCGATTTCTGTTGGTTGGCCGTCCTTATAAGTAAACGCAGTCATTTTGGCTACGTCTATAACACCTTCAAAATTGGCACCTTCGCCAATTGGAATTTGAAGTGGCATAATTGCCTTGCCAAATAGTTCACGCATACGTTCAATAGTGCCAAAGAAATCAGCGCCATCAACGTCCATTTTGTTAATAAATGCCATACGTGGCATTTGCAACTCAACAGCATAATCCCAAGCACGTACTGTATCTGTTTCAACACCAGTTGTAGCAGACAATACCATAAGCATGCCATCACAAGCACGCAATGCAGCACGAACTTCACCATGGAATTCATTGTAGCCAGGAGTGTCAATAAAATTAACCTTGTGGTCATGCCACTCACATGGTGCCATGCCCAACTGGATTGTTACATTACGTTTAATTTCTTCAGGTTCAAAGTCCATAATATGTTTGTTATCTTGGCCTTTACCTACAAAGTCAACAGCACCAGAGGTTAATAATAAAGATTCAACAAGAGCAGTTTTCCCTGCCCCATCATGGGACACTACAGCTACGTTACGAATCTGATCACTACTATATTCTTTCATCGGAATCGCCTCCTTATAAGAAACTATTTGGTGTTCTTGCTATATTGTTTCGACGCTAGAATATAAAAATCCTCTTTTTCCGAAAAACTTTTCTCGAAAAAAGAGGACTATTATACAACTAAAAGGATCCGGTCCGTTTACCGTAATGTTTAGAATCCCCATTTTGTTTCCAACCTACGGTGTCACCGATGGACATAACGCGACGCGTCAAGCAGTCTTTACATTGTTCTGCATTGTCGTCTACGCAAGGTTTATTATCGTATAGCAAATATTTTGCACGGTGTTCTGGAATCGTAATGATAGGCATCAAGATATTCGCTCCAGCGGCTAAACCTTTTTCACGGCCTAGTTTATCGAGCGCTTGCAACGCTGTGGTAGCCGCAATGTTTACGTCTTTCAAGAATAAACGAGTCAACGCAATCATCTTAAGGCCTAGTTGAACGCGGCGGAGCTTGCCCTCTTCATCATCGATACCCATAGCTAAAGCCTCTTGGCCTAGTGGCGTGTCGTGATGCACTACATAAGGACCCATACCGATCATGTCGATATCCATGTCGCGATAGAACAAGATATCATTCACTAAATCTTCCTCCGTTTGACCAGGCAAGCCGATCATAACGCCCGTACCTACTTGGAAGCCTACGCGGCGCAAACGACGTAAGCATTCAACGCGCGTTTCAAAGGAATGCAATTCATCTTGAGGGTGAATCTTGTAGTATAGTTCTTTATTTGTTGTTTCAATGCGCAATAAATAACGGCTCGCACCGGCTTCACGCATGCGGCGGTACGCCTCTTCGCTTTGTTCCCCTACGCACATCGTAATGCCGAGAGAACCATCGCCGATGGCCTTAATATCACGAATGAGATCTACCATATAATCGACGAATATATCATCACAGCGTTCACCAGATTGTAGTGTAATAGAACCATATTCATGGTCATACGCCCACTGTGCCATCTTGATGATATCTTCACGATTCATGTCAAAACGTTCCGCCTTGTCATTTTCACGACGGATACCGCAGTAATTACAATTTTTAATGCATCGGTTCGAGAACTCGATGAGGCCCCGATAATACGCTACGGGCTGTACATATTTCGCCTTCACTTCGTAAGCCTTTTTATATATCAACTGCAACTGTTCTTTATCAGTTACAGACATGAGAAATCGCAATTCTTCCTCGGTCAGCCATTCATCGCCGACGAGGTCTTTTCCGAGAATGTCTTGCACTTGCAAACAATCACTTCCTTTCGTAACGAACCGTCATCGATTCGCTTGGTATCGTAATGGATTCAATATCAGTAACGCAGATAAATCCATTAATTTCGCGTGGTAACTCTCGCACATACTTCACTTGGTTCGTCAAACATGCGTGTGCCATCATACCACGACTCATTTTGGAGGACGTACTCATCTGTTTAAATGTATCGCCTCGTAATTCCCAAAATTCAACGGTTACCACCTTAGGATGGTTTACCATTTTGGCGTATTCTTTAGATGCTAGGTTTAGGATCCAATCTTCCTTGTGAAAGTATGCATCCACCGCTTCACGCCAAGTTTCATATAAATTAAGCCCTACCTTATCGACCATATCTAATCGATAGTCTCTGATGCCCATCGTAGGCTCTACAACGCCATATAACGCAGACATGATAGCGAGATGATGTTCACCAAACGCCCTAGCCTCATTAGATAGCCCTGCCCAGTCTAAATATTTAAAGGCAATGCCATCGTAGCTTTCACAAGCATGACCTACTGGCTGCACCTCAAAGTCTAGATAGAAGTCATAGAGTTCCTGCGCCTTATCAGCCTTGAGCTTGAGAGCCTTGCCAAGAGCTACCACATCAAGAGACTGCACATGTGTTAGAATCTTTTTCGTAATTTTTGGTTGAAATTCAGCCGCTAATGGAACCTTGACCGTTACATCAGAGGAAATCGTTTTTGTCTTACTAGGAGAGAGGACGATTTTCATGGGACAATTCCGCCTTAAGAGTTTCCTCTGTTAGGTTATCGATTAAATCAGGATTCCACAACATAAGAGGAACTGCCACAACATGTGTAGCCTTCATTTCTTTACATAATTTAATACATTCTGCTAAGTATGGAGATTCATTATCATGAACATCACACACGATAACCACGTGGCGACCTTTGAGGTTAACCCCTTCGTAATCGATGCTTTCACCAGAAACAGTAAGTAATCCTGTTTCCAAACGGCCTTCACTCATATCGCTGACACGAGCCATCAAAATATGCTCTAACATGGTAGATACGGGTGTTACAACTGCGCCAGTGCCAATGAGAGCCTCTGGTTGTGCATGAACGATAACTGTTTTCTTGCGTTTATCCGTTCTAAACTCCATTAATGCATGTTCCAACGCAGAGAAGAACACAAATAATTGCCAAGGATCGAGAGAACCGGTTTGGAACATGTCGATAATCGTGCCATCTGGTTCAATATTAAGACGAGCCAATAACTCCTCACCGATATCGCGAACAACCTCGTTATAATCAGATTGTAATGGGGCATTTAAAATATGAGTTTCTTTTTCTGTTGCCATGAAAGCCTCCTAAAATACATATATAAACTGCTATACCAGCAAATTAAATTCTATCTTTTATTGTATCATATTTTATTACTAAGAATATACTATATCAGGGCTTTTATAAGTAGATACAAAAAAGCCATTGCTACTGGTAACATCTACCAGTAGCAATGGCTTAAGCAAACTCTAGAGTTATAGAGTTATAGACTTATAACTTAAATGTTATCTCCGTTTGCATACGAGCATCTGATTTAGACTTATTATCCTTGGATCCAGTATAGCGAATACGCACATCATTCTTTACTTTAACGCGGGAGTCATCAATCTTAAATTTCTTCATTTTTTCTTTGATTTGCTCATCTGTTAACGCGCGCTCTTCAGGTTTTGCTACCTCATCATTAGCTTTATCAAGAGCCTCTTGTTGGGCCGCTGATACTTTTGTCTTGCCAGATTTTCTAGCTCTTTTTTCCTCTAATTTTTGGCGTCGTTCTTCTGTAATTTTCTTATCCCGTGCAATGCGGTAATCCATTACCTCACGCATATTCTCCTGATAGATGCGCAATGCAAATTGACGGTCATTTTCGTTCATTTGCTCCCGCTTTTCTACCACTTCATCAATAAGAGGCATCAACTCATCTTTTGTATAACTAGTACTGCCATCAAAAACAAAGCCATGTGTATCTGTAATAGCCCCATGTTTTATAAGTGTTTGCAGCGCTGTATACGTCCAATCATTTGGAGTTATCACATCTTGACTTACACGATGTGAAGATGAAGAAACTTTAATATCATCTGTATCAAAGCTAATACCATCTACTACAGGTCGTGCACTAGGGATTTCCACACTATTAGCATGAACTGTACCTAAAGTTGCGACTAAACATAATGCGCCAACACTTAAAGCACGGCGAATCATTGTTAAGCGATGTGTATATATTGTATTCATAAGAGTCTCCTTAAATTAAATTTTATACAATCTATTATAATCAATCAGATATGAATACGTCAACTCTATCCCTTTTCTTACTATAAAAAAAGCCCTCACATCAGACGATGTGAGGGCTCAGCATGGCGGAGGATTAGGGATTCGAACCCTAGCGACGGTAACCCGCCCTAACGATTTAGCAAACCGTCCTCTTCAGCCTCTTGAGTAATCCTCCATGCTTTACTGGGTAATCATATCATACCCAATAAGGCATTGTCAATTGAATTATTTCAACATAGATTCGATGAACCAAATTTGTTTTACATAATATGCAATGTGGTCTTCCATCATGTTGGAAAGCAAGAAGTTATCTTCTTCACCAGCGGACTTACGAATAGCAGCAGCTTGATCCTTCATATATTTGAAGTCGTGAAGTAAAATTTCAATAACTTTATGTTGAGGAATATCTTCTTGGCCTAACTCACCAATTTTTGCCAATTTAGCATATTCAGCAGAGTTTACCAATGGGAATTCACCTTGCATTTTTACATGTTCAGCTACGGCATCAAAGTATTCAAACGCTTCATCATAAATGGATTCCAGGTATTCATGGATAGATTTGAATTGTGGACCAGTTACGTTGAAATGAAGATTGTGTAATTTTACATTCCATACGGAAAGATCTGCTAAATATTGATTTACTTGTTGTACGTTTTTCATAATAATTACTCCTTTTTCATTTAATTCTCAATTACTATTTATCCTAACATCAGGATAAATCTAGTCGGCTTTTATGTTTGTTATTTATTTTTGTAATTTGTAATCAATATTGATTACATAATTATAATATCAATAATGATTTTTATTGTCAATAACTTTATCGATTATTTCAATAATACTTTTATGAAACAAAAAACCTCTTACCATCAGATATGCATCTAACAGCAAGAGGTCTAAGCCAGTCTATTTATATATAGTACTCTATGTAGTTTTCTGGATAAGGACTATCAGTAGACGCCCCATTGTTCGCACTTCTCCGAGGTTTGCGCACATACATATTTTCAGGATCCGTTTCAAAGATGACCATATCTTTAGGAATATCGTGTTTAATAACAAGATTACATCCAATTTTGGTGCGTGCCCCAATCGTAATATCCCCTAAAATTTTCGTACCTGTACCGATAAGCACTTCATCTTCTATAGTTGGATGGCGTTTCACCTTTTTAGAGGACATACCGCCTAAAGTAACTTGATGAAATAATGTTACATTATCCCCTACAATAGCCGTTTCACCTATAACAACACCCATACCATGGTCAATAAATAATCCGCGCCCAATGGTAGCTCCCGGATGAATTTCAATGCCTGTTACATGTCGAGAATGAAGAGATATGCGGCGTGCTAATGTAGGCCAGCCGGCTTTGTAGAGTCGATGTGCAAAGAAATGCCAAAACAAAGCAGTAATATGCGGATAGGTCCATAAAACCATCCATACATTTGATGCGGCTGGGTCAGAATCCATTACACGTTGAATATTATATTGAATTTTCCCCCATAATTCACGCAAACCTTGCATTATAACTACTCCATATCTACTTACCTAGCCTATCTCTCTTAGGCATTAAAAAGAAAACGCCCTTGGATGCTCCCAAGGGCGTAAGTCACGGTTTCATCTATCACCAAACTATACACTGGGTATAATCATTTATACACTCTATAGATATATTCCTACTGTAACACCTAGGAATATATCTGTCAAGAATTTTGAACATCTTTAAAGTCCGCAGTTTACAAGAAATAACTGAGTTTATCGTATCTTACTAAGCGTGTTAATCACCGAATCCCACGTAATAGGCATCGTCATAATAGCTACGGCGATTCCTATCCATAAAAGACTACCCACGATAACTATAAGCCTAGAGAGCACAAACTGGAAAGCCCTACTATTGCCATATATGATGATGTTCTTTCGTTCATGCAATACAATATGACCCCATAAGAAACCAGCCAAGGTATACGTTACAATATGTGGATCTAATATCAAATAAGAAACCACGTCTGGCATATGCTCTTTTCTAGATATAATTGGTGAAAGCAAGCCATTTACCTCAACGGCCCATAATTTATACCACAATAGCATCAAGATGGCAGGCCACATAGAACGCCATGTCATCCATAGAATATAACCATAATTTACCAAAGCCCCTGCCACTTGACCATGATACTTGCGTAAATATCGTTCTATCCAAGAGTTTGAACTATGCCCTTGCTTCATTTGCAAAAAATGAAACTGAATATAACGTTCCCCATGTGTAATATCTACCAATCCTAATGTTTGTAATAGGACAAGAGCAAATATACCAATAGTGACAAGTTGAAACCATTCACTAAATAGCCAACTAGATGGCACCATACAGTCTGTAACAGCCATGTCGATACGCAATACTAATAGTATCAACGCTATGTAAGCGCTCCACCGTGTCCATCGGCTGTATGTATGTAGTGAACTATGACTACCAACGACGAGCGCTGCTGGATGTAATGACAACAACAGGCCAAATACAAAGCAAAATATGAATGTCGAGATGGCCGCTATAAATTCGTAATTCATCTTAACGGTACGCTACGCGTTCAGGCTGCATATCGTGGAAATGAAGGCGCTCTTTCGCTGTCTTTTCCCAGTCTGTACCAGGCTTGCCGTAGTTTGCATATGGATCAATAGATAAACCACCACGCGGTGTAAACTTGCCCCACACTTCGATGTACTTAGGATTCATCAACTTAATCAAATCCTTCATGATGATATTAATGCAGTCCTCGTGAAAGTCCCCATGATTGCGGAAACTAAATAGATATAATTTCAAAGATTTGGACTCAACCATTTTCTTATCTGGCACATAAGAAATATAGATCGTCGCAAAGTCTGGTTGCCCTGTCATAGGACACAAGCTAGTGAACTCAGGACAGTTAAATTTAACGAAGTAATCGTTGTCTGGGTGCTTGTTATCAAACGCCTCTAACACCTGTGGTGCATAATCAGTAGGGTAATCGGTCTTGTGACCTAACATCGTTACCCCTTGTAACTCTTTTTCAGATCTGCCGGATGCCATAAGGAACCTCTTTCTATAATGTAATATATGGAGTAATTCATGCGATACTTAATTATATCATAAGAGGTTCAACCTCATTATACTTACGTTTCTATATTCGTAATTAATAGATTAAGATTCTCTAAAATAATAACTATATTGCTCTCCAAAGATTAATACCACCAATAGTAAATGCGATTAGTTTTATCAATATACCACTTTCAACTTGTATGCCCCAACCAATAAAACAAATGCCTATAATTATACTTGATATACGGGCAAAATAACTGGTCTTACTATATTTCAATAAACGTACAGCCTTTTTTATACCTTCCACAAAGCGGTCTTCTTTTATATATCTATAAATGACTTTTATTTCCCCAATATTTAGATATATAAATACCGCATTAATAGCTCCAAAACAGACTATAGCATCTATCTTACGATACGATCCATCTCCTGACTGAAGTAGCGAATATACAAGAGCTGCATCCAATATAAAAAGAACAATAAACATATATATATCTTTAAAAAAATTTTTATTGTTAGCAAACATAACTACTTCTCTCTTGACTATAAATAATGGAAATATGCTTTTCTCTTTACAACTTAAACGCTACAAAAAATCATAGAATTTCAATAAACCTAAAACCGCTAATAAATAAAAGAATACAATCCACACTACATACATTTGTTTTTTTCTAGCCCATTCATAATAGCGACTATGTAGCGGTTGTCTAAATAATGTAGCTGCAATTAAAACAGGTTGTAAAAACCAAGCCATAACAATTGGCACGGCTATGTAATCTAAGAAATAAAACATGCTAAATAGCATGAAGGGGTATGTAATAATTATTGCCCAAGAGATAACTTTCATAAAACCATAATTAGAATTAGCAATTAAAGATACTAGTAATGGTGAAAGTTTTTTTCTTAAAAGTATCCTATATATAATCCAATAGAGAACAATTACCGAGTAAAAGATAACTACGCAAACTAAGGGCAAATGAATATGCACAAATACTAACTCCTTTTACGACTTAAATAGTTATAAATATAGGTCCATACCACGTAGATCAAAAGGATTACAATATATACAGTAACAAAAAAATAAAAATCGACTTCATCCTCAATCATTTCAGGATTTGTAACAATAGTAAAAGGGATAATTATAAGAAAGAAAAGTACAACGCCCCGCACAAAATAATTATAAATCTTTAAAAACATTTTAAATGCTCCTATTAATTCTTACGATTCTTTTTCTGATCTTCATTTTCTTCAATAACTACACCAAGAGCTCCTCCATAGCCTGCTCTCCAGATGTGGATCGTTGAACAACATAAATTTCGCCAGGGTTAACATAATTCCATACGCCAAAACTCCCTAAAAATCTATCCATTCCTAAAGCATAGCGTCTCCAAGTTTGACCATCATATCGTACAAATACATAGTCTTTATTTTTAGGCATCACACCACTTTGATTCCATTTAGTCCCATATTGTGCTTCAGCTGCACCTGTTACAGGGGAATAGTCTAAGCTACCATTTACTGCAGCGCCTAGTAGATTTTAGAAACGTGGTCGTCTAAACACCTAAAAAGACGTTTACACAAAATTATTGACACCACCCTCAATAACAAGGATATAGTTAATAATAAATCAAAATGTATAGAAAAATATATAAAGCTATCATAAATATCCATGAGTATAAAGCCCCTTTATATAGCTTTTGATGCTTTTGAGTTTTATCCTCATCATAATTCTCACTACTTGGCACAAAATACATTCCTATTAAAGAAATACCGATACAAATTAGCCACCAAAATAGTAAAACAAATGGAGATATCAGTTTACTCAGCAATACCAATCCACAGCAGACAATAATAGAAAGCGTTGCAATAACTCTAGCTAAACTAAGCTTACCTTCATGCGTAATAAGTTTGTATATGAAAAATATAATCCCCAATATTATAATCCAATCTTGATACATTACTTATCTACATCCTTTTCAAATTAAATCTAATTTCATCTTTAACGCGATCGCCAAGTGTCGCTCCAGTAACACCAATAGCAAAAGCACCCGCAGGACCAGCATCAAGGCCTCCAACGATACATCTTTATTCGTAAGAGTGACATGATAATTTATGCCTATTTTATTGGCTATTCTTGTTCCTAAACCTTTGACACCTAAAAACATATCATCAGCATACAATTTACCTTCAGCTCTAACCGCATAACTTCCATCTGCATTTTTTCTAAGAGAAGGATTTCCCGCCTCTTGAGCATAACCTAACGTTGCACCATTTTCAAGTATACGAATTAAGGCTTCAACACTACCATTATCATCAAGATTTCTAAGAATTGCAATTCTCAAAGACTCTATTTGATGCTCACTCAATTGATTCCATTTAGTCCCATATTGTGCTTCAGCTGCACCTGTTACAGGGGAATAGCCTAAACTACTATTTACAGCAGCACCTAATAAAGCACTTAAGGATTGAGCTACATCAGGTTTCTCTTTTGCAATTTTTTGAATCTCTCCAACTAATGATTCATTGGTAGCCCCTGCATAAAAAACACTACCCGGTTTATTCTCTGCCATACGAGCAGATACTTCAGCGACTACACCATGGGCTATTGCTTTTGCAGCTTTACCTTTTTTAGAGGTTGGATTCCAATCTTTGTATTACTCTTTTGTTTTACAGCATTAGCACTTGCATCAAAACCTAGTATACCGTCGCCAGTAACACTAATATTAGCCCCAACAGACCAGCCTTTACTCTTAGCATTTTCAAGCTTTTCACTTGTATTTGTTGCCGCTTGTAAAGATACATCATTAGAAGCCACTAATTTGACTGTTTTACCTGAAATTGTTTCACCAATAGATATAATAATCACATGAAATAAACTCTCTTTCATCTCTATGACTTATCTGTCACATCCACGCAGATCTTAAATGAACGATAAAAAAAGACGCTATAGTTCTAAACCATTCAGTATATACTACTGAAGATTAGACTATAGCGTCCTTTTTAAATCTATGTACCTTATATTAGCATTACATGTTATTCAAAAAAGACTACTATATGTACGATTTAGATATCTAATAATAAGTTAATACATATAAATATATGTATTAAGCAACTAGAAATAACCAAGCATATACGCCTACTTTAAAATTGGACTGATACATCTCTACTTTATCACTTTCAAACTCGTCATTCTTAAGCATGAAATACATCCCAACCAAAGAAATTCCCATGCAAACTATCATTAGAAAAAACAACATAAATCCCGAGACAGATTCATGAAGTAACGCTACTATTACACCCTCAACTGCAAATCCCCCTAATGTAGCAATCCTAGCAAAGCTAAGCTTACCTTTATGAGTAATCAACTTATATACTAAAACCATACTACATATTATTAAAAGTAAATCCTTAAACATTATTTGTCTGTATCCTTTTTCAAATCATATTTAATTCTATCATCTATATTCCTTACTAAGCTTCTTTTGAGAATCAACAGAATATTGCTTTATTTCCCCGCCAAAGGAGATGCTTTTCCTAAAATATTAAAAAATGAACAAAGATTTTTCATCATATAATTCATTAGCAAAAATATCACTTATTGTATGTCCCTCTAAATAGGGAATTGTTAAAAACTATCTAAATCCGACTCTTTAATGACGTATTCATTATTAATCCATATATGTTTATGCGGCAGTAGATATTTTCCACCATTAGAAAAATTAATATCTACTATTATATTAACACGATTAATCTTAGGTTGAGATACAAAATTTGCACCAGATTTAGATATACACTTATATGAATTGCATAAAATTAAAGTTTATAATAAAATATTCATATACATTTGGTAACATTACTACATTCAGAACGATATAACACCTTATGGAGGTCCCTTATGAAATTAAAACAGCTTATTTTATCTAGCATTGCTCTAGGTGCGCTAGCTTTCACAGTAGGCATGGCACAACCAGCACATGCAGCAATCGGCATGGAATCCCCAGCACCAGCTCAAAATTTAGAGAAACCTGCGTCCGTAACGACACAACATCATATCAATGTAGATGGCAAAGTATTAGAACCAGTGAAAGACCATCAAAATGTAGCTTATGTAAACGGCCAACCGCTCGTAGCATTGCGCCAAGTATCGGAAGCATTAGGCTATAAGGTAGCGTGGGACACACCAACAAAAACGGCATTGGTAGATATGAGCATTGCCACACTAGCTATCCAGCCAGATCAAGCGCAAATCGTGAGAAAGGGCAAGTTGCAAATTATCAACCTTGATACATCCGAATCTATGCTGCCTACACCACGCATGATAGATAATCAATTATTCGTTAGCCCTAATGTCTTCAAATTATTATTAAATGATGTAAAAATCACGAAGGACGAAATCTTTATTGCTCCACAACGCATGCAACTTCAATCTACAACAAATACAGATGTAGTGCATACAAACGGAATTAATACATTCTTGCCACCATCTGACAAGGCGACTACAAAAGTAGAATATAATACAAAAGCCACTACAAAGGACGAACCTTTAATCAAGGTTAAACATACACAAACAACTGACAAAAACACAAAAGAATAATACAAATAGTAAAGCCCTTCGGACGCTATGATATGTCCCCCCTTTACTGGACAACCGGTAAAGGGGTACATATCACTACCGAAGGGCTTTTGTATATGCAACAACGGCGGTTCTACCAAGAACCGCCGTTTCATTATCCCCTATTATTTAAATAGAGTATTAAACAAGTTTTGTAACAAGGAAAGCAAAGAGCTAAGAATGTCTTGTGCTGTTTTGTCCGTAGAATTTGTATTTGTTGTGCTAGCTGTTGTTACAGAACCAGCTGTTTTAGTAGGTTCTGCTGTTACTGTAGTTTTAGCAGCAGGCGCTGGTGTCACCGTAGTTGTTACAGGTTCCACAGGTGCTTTACCAGTAGATGGTGTAGGTGTTAATACTGGTGGACGAACGGAATCAGTATATTTATAGCCATAAGATGCGTTAGCTGGTTGTGCTGCAAATGTTACAACCCCTAAAGCCATTACAGCTGCCATAATCGTCATAGATATTTTTTTACTATTTCTCATAAGAAACCTCCTAATAAATACAGGTAAAATTTTCTTTATTATCAAAAATTCTGATAACAATTTGAATTGTATTCTTAAGAGATAAATAGCGTATGAAAAATTTTAAACTTCATCGTATCTTAATGGTTTTTAAAGTGTCTGACATGCCATTAATCGATTCCTTTGCATCATCCAAGACGTGTTTTGTATCACTTGGGGGCTTTAATTCTACCTGATGTATCGATTTCGTATTGCCTGTAACACGTTTCATATTTTGACCGGCTTGAGTCATATCATTTTTGATGCGATTCATTGTATTACCCAGTTTATCAAAGGTATCCTCATCGTAAATGGCAAAATTACTTCCCCCATTGGATGTAATATTTAATGGCCCCAGTGTTAACTCCCCATTATCGATATGTAATGCATTCGTAGAAATTGTAGATATCGACGTATGTACCTTTACATCTGCAAAGGATAAATGTCGTCCTTGATTGTGAAAGCGCCCTGTAATCGATTGTATAGGGATTAATATATACCGGCCTGCGCCAGATGTAAAATCGCCCCATACGACCATATCCTTTGGCTGACCCTTGCTAGAAAAATTAAGATTGGCCGAGACAGGAACGGCAAAGTCCGGTGTTTTCAAGGCGATACTACTATCTACATCTGTGGCTACACCCATCAACTCATAGGCACGAGTATCTAGATTATATATACCTTCTGCTTTTAGTTTGCCTCCAAATACATTGGCGTACACATCTTGAAATTTCAAGATGCCATCTTGGTACATCACATCGCCTACTACATTTTCAAAGGTTAACGCTGGAATTTTAAGAATCAGCATCGTAACCCGACCAGAGGCAAACGGTCTGTTAAAATCACCATTTACTCGTGTAAGCAAGGTCATCTTATCGTGAATACTGTCGCCAAAACCAAGTGATGCAGGATCTACACCATATATGTTTAGATTCATATTTAGCGTAGGCATACGATGCTTTAGCACGTCCGTTAAATCAATACGCCCTTCTAAGGTAAGACCATCGCCAATGGCTGTACCACCGAATTTGCCTGTTTTCATATCTACGCGAATGGCACGCTTTGTGTCAATATCAAACCGCGCATTAACATCGTTCATCACATAATGTCGATTCTTTTGGAATATTTCCAATTGGCAATTTGAAAGCTTAACAATGGCATCGATATGTTGACCGTTCCAGTTAAAGTTACGCACCTTTTTCCCTAGCTCTTCTTGACGTTCTAGCGTCGTTTTTTTAGGTGCTTTAGGCCATTGCGCTACCTCAGTTAAAGGCTTATTAACATCAGGGGATGCTGGCACAAAATCAACTCGATTATCATCATCCAAAACTACTACAATAACCGCATCATTTAATTCTATACCGCGAATAGCAGACGCTTTAAAATTACGGGTAATCACATCCCACATATTAACGCGTATCTTACCTGATGGAACAGACATCAACTGATGCCCCTCTTCATCGTTCCACTGTAAATCTTCAAAGGATATAGTCCCCCATGGGGTTGCAGTTAAACTAGCAACAGTAACGGTCCCTTTCATCATCGTCTGACGTGCTATTACCTCATTAAAAATAACCCCCATACCGCGACTAGCAACAGTGGCTAATATAGATATAATGATTACTGTAATGCCAATAAATGCAATGATGCCTAATATACCTCGCTTATATAGTTGTATATATTTGCTCCAATACGAGCGAATTCGTCTAGTCATACGTTTATTATAGCATTAAATTTTACAAAACCAATCATACTATAGATTTACAAACAGAAAACGCACCCACTAATGTGAGTGCGCTTTCGTTTAGTATAGCAAATCAGATTTATGCTTTTACTTCTTGACCGTATTTTACAAGGCTTTCAGCCTCAATTTCTTCTTGACTGCGATAGTCTTGAGGAATATTAGACAAGCGAATCCAGCTGCGTACAGCTTCGATTAATACGATAAGAATCATGAGGAACATAGCAACACTAAATGCTACTAGAATCCATTTACCAGCAGGAATGTAGCTGAAGAATACATTTTCATAGTCTGCAGCGATAGCAACGATAGCCATTAGGATACATGGAATACCTGTAACCCACGCATAGCGTTTGCGGCCAAGTCGCATGATAACGGTAGTACTTACGGCCAATGTCATAGTACCTAATAATTGGTTAGATACGCCGAATAGAGGCCAGATAATACCGATGTTACCTTGTAGAACTAAGTAGCCCCACAAGATACAAATCAAAGCTGCACAACCATATACACCAGGAACCCAATGTTGGTCGTTGAATTTAGGATGGAAATGACCTAATAATTCTTGAAGTAAGTAACGACCTACGCGAGTACCAGCATCGATCAAAGTCATGATGAACAATGCTTCGAACATAATACAGAAGTGATACCAGTAACCCATCAAGTGATCCATGTTAGGCAATCTGGAGAAGATATGAGCCATACCTACTGCAAGGGATACGGCGCCACCAGGACGGTGCATCAAGTCTTCACCAACCATTGCAGATAATGCTGGCAATTCATGAACTTGAAGTCCTAATGCCTTGAAGGATTCAACTGTGGAGTTAATAGCAAAGTAATCATCTGGATGCAATGCAGTCGCTGCGATCAACGCCATCATAGCGATGAAGCCTTCTGTTAACATCGCACCATAACCGATAGGCAAGATTTCTCTTTCATTAGTAAGCATTTTAGGTGTTGTACCTGTAGCAATTACTGTATGGAAACCAGATAAAGCACCACATGCAATCGTAATGAAGATGTAAGGGAATACAGAACCTTTCAATACAGGACCGCCACCCCAGATATATGGAGTAACAGCTGGCATTTGGATTTCAGGCATTACAACGATAATGCCAAGCGCCAAGGCGCCGATTGTACCGATTTTAAGGTATGTAGACAAATAGTCACGAGGAGCAAGCAATAACCATACTGGTAATGCTGCAGCAAAGAAACCATACACGGCAAGCATGATTTCAATGGTTTGCAAATCATACGTGAACCAGTGTGCATATTCACTAGCTGCTACGTTTGGACCATAAATAATAGCGGCAAAGATTAATGCTACACCGATGATTGTAGCCTCTTGGATTTTACCAGGGCGCAACCATTTCAAATAAATACCGATAAAAATAGCAATTGGAATGGTAGCGAATACGGAGAAGAACCCCCAAGGAGAGTTATGCAATGCGTTGGCTACTACTACGGCCATACCAGCGAGGGTGATAACCAATAGGAACAAGGTAGCAAGCATAGCACCAAAGCCAGCGAGTTTACTGATTTCTTCACGGGCAATATCCGCGATGGATTTACCATCATACCGAACTGATGCAAATAGAATAACCATATCGTGCACAGCACCTGCTACTACGGAACCAATTAGAATCCATAATGCGCCAGGTAAATAACCAAACTGTGCGGCGATAACTGGACCTACCAACGGTCCTGCGCCAGCAATAGCAGCAAAGTGATGACCAAAGGTAACCCATTTGTTTGTTGGCACATAATCGTGACCATCATTGTGTGTCATAGCCGGCGTAGGACGATACTGGTCCAACGTCAACACCTTCGCAGCTATGAAAGCCCCATAAAAGCGGTACGCTAAAATCAGAATACACGCGGAGGCTATAACAAAGTAAATACCATTCATAACCATAAAAACACCTCCAATGTTCGTGACATCGGAGGTGCCGAATAAATATTACTAATAAAGCTGGTTTCCCCAATGCCACTTTAGCTTTTGATTGATGAATACTTACAATCTTATTGTATAACTAAACAAGGATATGTCAATTTACACTTAGTCATTTTGGATACTCATTATTCATTAAAAGCATGGAGGAGCCAGCTATTTTATCTTTTTAATAGCATATTTCCAAACGTACGTAACAAATCAAGCCCTACATTACCGCTTTTTTCAGGATGAAACTGCATGCCGTACACATTCCCCTTCTCTACAATAGCTGGCACTTGAATTCCATAATCGGCTGTTGTTGTAATATATTGAGATTCGGTATCCACATAATAAGAGTGCACAAAGTATGTATATTTATCAGCCACATCAGAAAAAACGCTGTCTTTACGACATAATGCATTTTGATTCCATCCCATATGAGGAACGCGCAGGCCTAAATCACTGGGAATGACTTTCACAGTGCCCGGAATAATTCCCAAGCCAGGTGTAGGACCGTATTCCTCAGATTCATCAAATAAGAGCTGCATACCAAGGCAAATACCTAATAAAGGTATATTACGGTCTACCACCTCGTGAATGACCTCGATAAGACCTCGTTCACGAAGAACGGAAACAGCCGATGCACAGGCGCCCACACCAGGTAGAATCACACCATCAGCCGCTAATATGGTGTCACGATCAGCAGTCAACACCGCATCAAGTCCGATATGTTGTAATGCTTTTTGTACATTAAACGTATTACCAGCATCATAATCAATTATGGCGATCATAGTGATATCCTTTCTTTTACGCCTATAAAAATCATAATATACATCGCTATATATACATCGCTATTATTGGCGTGCCATATAGTCTTTCAAAACAGAGCGCATAATAACACCATCGTCTGCAGGTGGCAATGTTACACGAAGCCAATTTTCTCGTTGTCCACGTCGCACTTGATAGCCCTTAGCTAGCCACTCATCAGCGAGGGCCTCTGCATTAGGTACGGACATAAAGATAAAGTTAGCACCACTCTTATAGTAAGTCGCTTTTACCTCATCTAAGGTCTGTTCCCATAAATCGCGTTCTACCGCATTTTTTCTAACCGTAGCGCGCAAGAATTCTTGGTCCTCAAACGCCGCCTCTGCAGCCACCTGAGACAAGGTATTCAAATTATACGGCAAGCGAATCGTTTGAATATAATTCGCTAATTCAGCGCTACTCATCATATAGCCTACGCGGTAGTTCGCAAGACCATAAGCCTTAGAGAAGGTGCGCATGATACATACATTAGGGAATTCATCAAGCAACGCTCGTGCGGTAGGCACCTCAACAGAGGTTACAAAATCTATGTATGCTTCGTCGATGATAACTAACACATTATCTGGCAATGTACCTATGAATTTACGAATATCTTCAACAGATTCATAGGTACCTGTTGGATTATTAGGGTTACAAATCCATACGAGGCGTGTTGTATCATCTACGGCCTTACGCATAGCACCGAAATCATACTGACCGGTTGCTTCGATACAAGGTACTTCGCGAATCACAGCGCCTTCCACAAGACCATTAAGGCCGTACTCAGAAAAAGCGGGCACACTGATAACAATGGAGTCGCCTGTGTTGATAAAGGTTTTATTTACCATGGAAATCACCTCATCAAGGCCGACGCCGATAACCAGTTGATTTTCCTCTACATTCCAATAGTTTGCCAATTTAGCCCGCAAAGCTGATGCATTACCATCTGGATATAAGTTAGCATCATTGTTAACTACATAATCAAGCACTGCCTCACGCACCTTTGGCGATGTACCATAAGGATTCTCATTGGCAGACAATCGCACAAGACGATCTACGCCGAGGCGTGCCTTTACAGACTCTGCAGGCTCCTCAGGCACATAGGGCTTTAATTGGCCAATAATCTTCTTCATACTATACTCCTTACAAATCTGTAATCGCTTTGCGCTCCGCGGTTTTACTCACCACGCCCTCGCGGCTTGCCAACTCTTCTAAAATCGCTTCATAAGGAACGCCCTTTTCCACCAATAATACGAGTAAATGATACAATACATCCGCCGTTTCGTACACTAGCTCTTGAGTGTCTTCATTTTTCGCAGCGATGACAACCTCTGTCGCTTCTTCGCCCACCTTTTTCAAGATTTTGTCGAGCCCTTTATCGAATAAATAATTCGTATAGGATCCTTCTTTCGGCGTTTCTTTACGCCCTTTAATGATGGCGTATAATTCCTCTAATGTTTGTTCATGGGCCATATCTATTCTCCTTTGTGAAAGCTAACGCCTTTGCGCCTCTTCACATCATATAACAAATATATTGCTTCTTTTATATTCCTAGGCTTCTACATCATTGAAAAAGCAGCTCACAGCCCCCGTATGACACGCTGGACCTTCTGCCTTAACGAGTACAAGCAATGTATCTCCATCACAGTCGAGCTTCATATCCACAACATGCTGTACATTGCCGCTAGTACCGCCCTTGTGCCATAACTCCTGACGAGAACGGGACCAGAACCAAGTTTCCTTGGTTTCTAGCGTTTTATGAAAGCTCTCCTCGTTCATCCACGCCACCATAAGTACTTCTTTAGTTGTACTATCTTGCACAACGGTTGGCAGCAAGCCACCACCCTTATTAAAATCTGGTTTCATGTATACTACAATCTCCTAATCTATCTAACAGCAATACCGGCTGCTTTAAGTTGTGATTTCAAGTCGGGAATACTGATTTCACCGAAATGGAATATAGACGCTGCTAGAGCACCAGTAACACCGGTTTTGGTGAATACATCGATAAAATGCTCCACTGTACCAGCACCACCAGAGGCGATAATCGGTACATCTACAACCTCTTCTAAGGCTTTGTATAATTTAATATCAAAGCCGGATTTAGTGCCATCCTTATCCATGCTTGTCACCAATAGCTCACCAGCGCCACGGCTCACCGCTTCTTTAGCCCACGCTAAGGCTTCCCAATCACTACGATTGCGACCACCATGGGTGTAAACATACCATTTACCAGTCTCTGGATCCGTCTTTACATCAATAGCTACTACCATACATTGATTACCAAACTTTTGAGCACCTTCACTTATGAGTTCTGGTCGTGCTAAAGCGGCTGAATTAAGAGACACCTTGTCGGCACCTGCTTTCAGCAATGCGCTCATATCATCTACGGTTTTAATACCACCACCTACGGTGAGCGGCATGAATACGTGTTTTGAAATATCTGTCACCACATCACGCATCGTCGTGCGTCTGTCTACGGTTGCCGTAATATCTAGGAATACGAGCTCATCCGCCCCTTGTTCCTCATAGGTAGCAGAAATATCTACAGGACTACCTACATCGACGAGGTTTACAAAGTTGACACCCTTTTTAACGCGCCCATTATCTACATCCAAACAAGGAATAATCCGTTTTGCTAACATGATGGATTCTCCTTATTAAATGCAGCAATTTCCTCCAATGTAATAGTACCTTCGTATAATGCTTTGCCTACGATGCTGTCTACAACACCGCATTTTTCAAGGTTCTTAATATCTTCTAAATGGCGGACACCGCCTGAGGCAACGATGCGAGCGGTTGGAAATTGGTCTTGCAAAGAACCAAGCAATGCTTCATTAGCCCCTTGCATGGTACCATCTCGATCCACATCGGTAACGATAAAATACTTCGCTCCTGCGGCCACCATTGCACCGATAAGGTCGGTCATAGGCACATCAGATTGGTCGAGCCAGCCTTCAGCGGCAACCTTACCATCTTTGCCATCTACGCCGATAACAATGCGTTCTGCACCATATTCAGCAATAACCTCTTTTGTCAGCTCTGGATTTTTAAGGGCTACGGAACCAAGGATTACACGGTTTACGCCCATTTCTAAATATAAATCTACGGCCGCTTTGTCGCGAATACCGCCACCTATTTCTAGAATTCCTGTAAATGCAGCACGTACATTTTTGACGATATCTACATTGACTGGTTTTCCCGCCTTTGCCCCATCTAAATCTACGAGATGCAAAGCGCCAACACCAGCAGATTCGTACTGAGATGCTTGGTCTACTGGATCTGGATTGATGATGGTTTCCTTCGCAAAGTCACCTTTGTAAAGGCGAACGCTGCGACCATCTTGTAAATCTATAGCTGGAAAAATCATAGAATCTCCTTTATTTACGAACCTTGCAACAATCATAAGGCTTTGTTTTCACAATCTACAAGGCCCCTATTAAATCATGCCCTTTGTAGAATTCACACCTTGAATATCTGGATTAATGGTAACTGCCTTACGTAACGCACGGCCCGTAGCCTTAAACATGCTTTCAATAATATGATGCGTATTGCGACCATATTCGTTGCGCACATGTAAGTTCATGGCACCACTCACAGCCAAGGCTTGGAAGAAATCCTCTACCAATTCTGTTTCAAAATTACCACCCAATACAGGAGTCGTAAACTCGCCATTAAACACGAGGTATGGACGGCCACTAAGGTCGATAACAACCTGTGTCAACGCTTCATCCATAGGCACCCACGCGTCGCCATAACGCTCGATACCCGCCTTGTCACCTAGAGCCTGTGTCAATGCTTGCCCTAAGGTCAATGCAATATCCTCTACCGTATGATGCGCATCCACGTACGTATCGCCTACGGCTTTTACAGCAAGACCAAAACGGCCATGCTTTGCCAACAAATGGAGCATATGGTCAAGGAACCCGATGCCTGTATCAACCTGAATCTCTTGATTACCATCTAACGTAAGTGTAATTGTAATATCTGTTTCGCCCGTTTTACGAGTTACCGTAGCAGACCGATTTGTTCTCATCATACTATCCTCTTTATTACCTAAGAGCACCTATAAAGGTTTACTCCATCCACACAACTAATCTTCGAAACGCACCTCAATAGCACGAGCATGTGCTTCAAGGCCTTCTGTACGTGCCAAGGTAGTAATATCCTTCGCCACCTCTTGCAAACGTTCACGACTGAATTGGGTAAAAGAAATACGCTTTACGAAATCGTACACACCAAGCGGAGACGAGAATTTTGCAGTACCACTCGTAGGTAATACGTGATTTGTACCGCCTACATAGTCGCCCAATGGTTCAGAGGCATATCTGCCAAGAAATACGGAACCGGCATTTTCGACCATGCTCATGTATTCCATAGGATCTGGCAATTGAATTTCCAAATGTTCTGGCGCCACTTCGTTCATCACGGTAAACATATCTTCTACGCTATCCATAACAGCAATATAGCTATTGTTTTCGATAGCTGGACGAGCAATGCTTTCACGAGGTAATTGTAAAAGTTGACGTTCCACCTCATCAGATACGAGTTGTGCTAGTTTTTCACTATTTGTAACCATAATGGCACGAGCTCGTGGATCATGTTCTGCTTGGGACAATAAATCCGCGGCTAAGTGAACAGGGTTGGCACTATCATCCGCGATGATGCCGATTTCACTAGGACCTGCAATCATGTCGATATCTACTTGACCAAATACTTGGCGTTTTGCAGTAGCTACATAAATATTGCCAGGGCCTACGATTTTATCTACCTTAGGAATTTGTTCCGTACCATATGCAAGAGCTGCTACACCTTGAGCACCACCTACTTGGTATACCGCATCAACACCAGCAAGTTTTGCGGCACCTAATACAGCAGGATTAATGCCATCCTTTTGCGGTGGTGTAACCATAACGATTTCCTTAACCCCTGCGATTTTCGCCGGCAATGCAGTCATCATAATCGTAGATGGATATGCTGCTGTACCGCCCGGAACATAGAGGCCCACACGTGCCAATGGCGTTACCTTTTGACCACGTGTAATGCCCGGTGTATCCATATCAACAAAGCCTTGTTCTATTTCACGGCTGTGGAATTCGGTAATATTTTTCTTTGCTACCAATAAAGCGTGTTTTAAATCTTCTGGCAAATTATCCCATGCCTCATCAATAATGGATTGATCCACCTTGAAATCATCTAGCTTTACACCATCAAATTGTTCAGAATACTCACGTAGCGCAGCATCTCCATTGGTGCGTACATTTTCAATGATGTCGTATACACGGCGCTCGATTTCCATATCTGTTGTTTGTTGTGTATATTGACGGACAATGCCAAGCATTGCATCAAGTGATTCTTTGTAAATTTTCATCGTATGTCCTCATTTCAAACTATGTATGTCTATACTTCTATTGTAAACGTTTCTCATCATATCACGATAGAATATATTTCTATTTCTTTCTCGATATAGTATATGTATTTCTTATCGATACAGTACATTTATTTCTTATCGATAGCCGCTTGTAATTGGTCAATCAACGCAAAGATGGTATTTCTTTTTTGTTTTAATGCCAATGGATTCGCCACTAACCGCGTAGAGATTGGTTGGAGCCAATCATAAATTTTAAGATTATTTTCTCGAAGGGTTGTGCCTGTTTCTGTAATATCTACAATGGCATCAGCAAGGCCTACGAGGGGCGCCAATTCAACGGAGCCTTCAATTTTGATGATTTCTACGTCTTGAGAACCAAAATATTGCTTTGTAACGATTGGATATTTAGTACCAATCCGATGACGTCTACCTTCCTTAGGGTCATAGCCCTCTAAGGAGGCCAATATAAATTGACATTGCCCCGTTTTCAAATCCAACATTTCATAAGATGTATTATCTTGTTCATCTAGTACATCACTACCGACGATGCCTAAATCAACAACACCATTATTCAAATAGGTTGTTACATCAGGACCTTTCGCAAGAATAACCTCGATGCTATCACCTAATGGAATAATCAACTTACGAGCTTTGTTGCGTAGCGGCTCACAATCTACACCACACGATTCCAAGAGAGGAATGAAATCCTTTTCCACACGGCCCTTCGTCAAGGCAATACGCAATTTGCCATTGTCCTTTGTATTGCTTTCACCTTGTACAAGAACCTCTGTAAGGACATCAATGTTGAAAGCCATCCCCACAGACGGCATTGGCGTTCCATCAAAGCCAGATAGTAAGCCATCATAGCGACCACCGCTGACGATATATTGAGATACGCCATCTACATAACCTCTGAAGGTAAGGCCTGTATAGTAGGATTGAAGCGGCTCTGTAGAGACATCAATGCGAACCTGTTGTCCTGTAGCCTCGATTTGACCGGCTAAATCCATAAGACTATCTAAAATACGTTGCGCCCCAGCCGGCAAGATGACTTGAGTGAGCTCATTTTTAATATCATTTACAGTGCCGAATAAGCGAGGCCAAATCGTAAGGAATGGATACAATGCATTATTTTTAAATTCGCTAATCAATTCGTTATAGCGTGGCAAATATTTTGTAAATAACGCATCGAGCAAATCTGTCCGTTCCCCATCGGTCAAGCCCAATGTATCAGTGATAGCACGGGAGAAACGAGCATCACCAATTTCTAATAATAAGGTATTATTGAGCTGTGATTCATTCACCTCTTTAATGATGGCAAAGCATTCTAGCTCGGCCTCAATACCTTCGTATCCTACCATTTCGATACCACCTTGTGTAACTTGGTTAATATCGCCACGGTGCTGTTTATTTTTCATCAACACATCGCCAAGATAGTAGAACTTGCGAGGCAATTCAATATTCGTTGTAGCTAGGAAGCGACCGATAGGCATAGTCAGATCCGGCCGGATGACCACAGATGCATCAGAACTACCAAAGAATTCGTACATATGTTGACCACGGCCTAATGTATAACCATTAAACACATCTTTGTATTCTACAAGGGGTGTAGAAATTTTTGTATACTGACGATTGCGGCAAAGGCTGAGCAAATACTGACTCACATCATCCTTGCGCTCCGCTACAGCCCCTATATCATCACGAAAACCTGTAGGCAACTGTTTCTGTACCATGAGGATCATCCTTTCTATAAACCATGCTAATATTGCTATTTAAAATATATAGATTCTTTTATATTTTATCACTTTATCACGCTAAAGCATAAAACTATAATAATACTCCTCTATAGAATTGTCAATAGAGGAGTATTATATCTAATCCCAAACCTTTGCTACATCCGCCACACTATGTGCATCGGAGCCCAACACAAAGGGAACCCCAATAATAGCGGCCATGCCTTGGATAAAGCGACTTGGATACATTTCACCGCAGTCCGGTTTAAAGAACCCGCTCATATTATAGTCTAACTCACGACCTTGAACGCGCATAATATGTAATATATCGCTCACGAGTTGTGCATTTCGCTTATCCAAATGATGGGCAAAGCCAAAGTGATGTTGGTATTTCTTGATCAGATCAAAATGACCAATCCGCTTAGGCGTATAGGCACCTAAATCAGCACGTACCGCTTGGCGAATGATACTAAAGTATTTATAGTACAGTTCACTTTGGTTAAACATCCAAGGGGCAAACCCCTTTGCAAATTCATCTGTATTATAATCAACACAGTAGTATTTTCCACCTACACCATCCATAAAGTGAACAGACAGTATATTATCATCCGTCAATGGACCATAGCGATCAAGAAAGTCTTGGATATCACTTTCAAAGCCAGGAATATAATCTACCTCAAAACCTAATGAAATATCGATATGTGTTCCATAGGCACGTTGTAATTCACGACCCAATTCAAGATAAGAATCCACTTGATTGAGTTTAAGAGACGCCGTATCATAGGCAATCTTATCACCGCCATACTCAGCCTCAAAGGCCTTTGGTAACGGAGCATGCTCTGTTAAACACACCTTTTCGATGCGCAATTCAATGGCTTTTTCAATCATCAATGCCGTTCTATCACCGCTACCATGTGGACATAATTCAGTATGAAAATGACCATCTACCAATCGGCTACGATACGTACTATTGCCTATGAACTGCCGTTCTGCTTTCATATTTATCATAACTACCTAACCCCTATCTATGTGGAACATAGAATCCGCAACCCCACGGACATATGAATGATTTAATATCTATTATTATACCAATAATGCGTAAGTTTCGGTATCCTGATATTTACCATGTTTAAAACCAACTTCAGGGGTAAGCCCACAATAGGTAAAGCCGAATCGATTGTGTAATTTTGTGCTTCCCTCATTACCTGCAGTGATAACAGATACTACATTATGAATCATCGTATCCGCTTTGGCCATCTCCAAAATACGTTCCATCAGCCGCGTTGCCACACCTTGGCCACGGTAATATTGGTGAATATAAATAGATAATTCTACAGTGCTTTTGAAGGCATCCTTTAATCGATACGGTGAAAGCGATGCATAGCCTACCACTACATCATCAATGGTGCCTACAATGACAGGATGATGCTCATCGCTGTGAGCATTATACCATTCACGCCACTCTTCTAATGTGCGTGGTTCGAGGTCTAAGGTGGCTACGCCATGTTCGACCTCGTAGTTGTAAATAGATAAACAAGCAAACACATCATCTTTTGCAATTGATCGAATTATTAATTCACTCATATATTCCTCTAAAACAGTTTATAAAAATAACCTTAGTTGTAACTACCTATAACTATTGGCTCAACAATAAGACAAAAAAAATAAGCAAGAAAAAGGACGAGCTGCAACTCGTCCTTTTTTGTTATATTGTAGGTAATTTTGTACGCTTTACTACCTATTTGTAGTCTATCATAAATATATAACACTGACTAGTAATAGAAAATAGTCAATTATATCTCTATAGTACTCCAAATAGAATAAGCGTAACTACAACTAATGCAACAATGACTATATAGTCTAATAGTTTAAGGCCTACGGATGCAGCAAAGCTATGGTTTTTGCTGCCAAAGCCTCTAAGTTCCAAGGACAATGCCATCGTTTCAGAGCGGCCTAAGGATTTTAAAAGCAATGGTTGGATAACAGAGGCATAAGACTTCATGCGTTTAAAGATATTACCTTCAAGGGAAAGGCCACGGCAAGATTGTGCCTCTTGTACAGCCTTGCTTTCACCAATGAAATCCGGTACAAAGCGAAGTGCTGCGGTAAACATAAATGCATATTCATAAGGAATTTTGCATTGCGTTACGAGAGCTGCCGTTAAATCTTGTAATTTTGTAGTGGCCAACAAAGCGATAAATACGAGGGTCATCGCTAACATACGAAGGCCTGCTACTGCGGCAGATACGATATCGCCACTGCCTAAATATTGAACTACGCCTAAGAATACGGCGAACACAGTCAATGCAAATACGGCCTTATATTGTTTCCACAACAAACCTGTTAGCAAGAGTGCTACTAGTTCTACTACAACTAACGCCATCAATGACATCCAGTCGCGTAGCAAGATAGCCCACACAGATACAGCGAGGGACATCAAAATTTTTGTTAATGGTACTAATCGTTCCATGGTTCCCTCCTACTCTGCTAACTGCGCAATAAGGCGCGTCCGTAATTCATCCATCGATTTGCAATAGCCTAGTCCCGGTACCGCTTGTGAAAGTTCCACACTCGGCGGTTTTGTAAGACCTAAGTCATATAATTCATCGGTAGATTTTGAAAATAAAGTTTCTGGTGTACCATCAAAGGCGACCGTACGATGGCCCATGATAATAGCACGAGAACATTCAGCTGCCATGATTTCCATATCATGTGTAATCAAAAGAATTGTTAAACCTTCGCTGTTTAATTGACGAAGCAATGCTAGTAATTCTTTCGTTTCCTTACCATCTTGACCACTAGTCGGTTCATCTAAGATAAGAATTTTAGATTGCATCGCCAATGCAGACGCAATGGCAACGCGCTGCTTTTCACCACGGCGCAATGTCGGTGGATATTCTTCACGCAAATGACTGATACCACAACGCTCTAACGCCTCATCTACAATGCGTTCAACCTCTGCTTTTGTGCGGCCCAAGGATTCAGGACCAAACGCCACCTCTGTAGCCACAGTAGGTCTAAACATTTGTCGATCTGGCTGTTGGAATACATAGCCAATGAATTGACCACGTTTAGACGCTGGCATAGATGTAATGTCCTTGCCATTATAACGGATACGACCTTCAGCAGCCTTTTCAAGGCCCACTAACAAGCGTGTAATAGTAGTTTTACCACAACCATTCTTACCACCAACAGCAATAAACTCGCCTTCATGAATGGTAAAGTTTACATCTCTAAAAATATCTACGGTAGGCACATAGCCAAATCGCAAGTTTTCTACCTTAAGCATGTGCGCCACCTCCTGTACTTTCACCTACATTATTAGTATCTTGAGTTATGCTTTCACCATCAGCAATTGTATGGTTCGGCTCATCATAACGAGAACGTTCAATAGCCTTAGCCATCTCGATTTGATGAAGGCCCTCAATAGCGGACTCGATGCTAAGCCAAGGAGCATCACTGTGGTACCCTGCTTTTTCAAGTTCCATATACGTAGTAAACACAGATGGCAATGCATCCACATAAATATTGTGATCATACATATAGCCCAACGTAGTCGCCACATCGCTGTCGCATACGACTTCGCCGTCTACCATAAGTGCCATGCGATTTGCATATGGCAAGACAGCGTGTAAATCATGGTCGATAACCACAACGGTGATACCGTGATTGCGGTTCAAATCACCAACGAGGCGGTATAATTCAGCTGTCCCCTCTGGGTCGAGAGAGCTAGTTGGTTCATCAAGAACGAGAACAGATGGATTAGTAGCTAATACAGAGGCAATTACCAAACGTTGACGTTGACCACCGGACAAGCTCGTAATCTTACGGTCTTCTAAACCCTCAATGCCAACTTGCTTAAACACCTCTGCACAACGAGCCTCAATAACATCACGGTCATAACCGCGGTTTTCCATAGCAAAGGCCACTTCTTCACGAACGGTCATCGTTACAAGTTGTGTATCGTAATCGGCAAGAACGACGCCAATATGGTTTGCCAAATCTGGAATATCCATTTGAGTAGTAGCTTTGCCATCTACAAAGACCATGCCTTCCAAGCGACCGCCGTAGAATTTAGGCACCGCCCCAACCATGGCCATGCAAAGCGTGCTTTTACCACAACCGGCAGGACCAGTAATAACTAAGAAATCCCCATCATGTACATCAAGGTTGATATTCTTTAATGTAGGCGTAGTCGCCTTAGGATGGTAATAGTTCATATGCTCAATGGAAATCTTCGCTTCTCGTTCAGGATTGATCACCAAATGACTATGATCACTAGATTCTGCATTACCGGTAGGCAACATACCGCGTTTAGCAAACATCTTTTGAGCTGGAATGTATAAAATCGGTGTAATGGCCGCATTAACAGCAGCTACGGCGAGTACGGCTGGCCAAATCACAAAGAGATATACATTGTTAGGCAGGCCTGCAATTTGCCACAAAAGAGTAATAAAAATACCACCAGATACAACAGTACTTAAAAAAGCTGTTACGATTGGCGTAATTTCGAAAGAACCAATTTTGCTAATTTTCATAGTAGCCATAGTGCGAGCAATAAGCGTTACCATCAATGCACCAGCAGGTTCTGAAATCAAGTTACCATATGGGAAACCAGATTTTGATGTCAACACCTCAATCAAGGCCGCTACTAAACCAATTCCTAGTGTTTGAGAAACACTTGGCTTTGTCAGCAAAATCGCTACGCAATACGCTGCAATCATCCAGTTTGGTGTAATTCCTGCAAAACTAGGACTCACCAAGTGCAAAATTGTACCTAACGCGAGCATTAAGGTGCTCACCGTTACCCATCTAAACTGTCCACCCTGATCATGGGTGTACACGAGATCCTTTATTCGTTCCATAATACCCTCTTTTCTTCAATAGAATATATACTGTCTATTTTAACATTTATATGGGTATTGTGAAAGTTTAGAACATAATAAAAAATAGCAGGAGGATAATCCTGCTATTTTTATAATATACGGAAAAGCAAATTTACGATTTATAACCATCAAGCTTATTATAAATAACAAACTCTCTAAGTATATTTTTAATTTTAATAATACATTTCCAATGAGGTTGATCTACCATTCCTAAATTTTGTTTAGCTCGCTCGATGTCTACAGTGGAAATCAATTCATTAAATCGTCCATATTCATCAATGTTAGCTTCATTAACATGAGCATTTAACAAAGCCCTCAACTTAGCTTCATCGACCCCCAACAAGTTAATACAATGCTGTATCTTAGCATTCCAATCGACATTCATATAATCATTGATATAATCAGTCAATGTCTTATTCTCGTCAAATACTAACCGCTTATGTTCTATATCAACTAATATTTGTCTAGCAGCACGTTGTTCCTCTTGAGACAGTTGAGCAAAACTTTTATGAAGCATCATTCTTAACTGATCAATTAATGTCTTATCAGAGTCATCAATATTATATGCTCTGATATACTTTTCAAAGTTTTTATTCATATAGTCAGCATCAATACGAATCGACTCCTGCTTATGAGCTTTTGCAGTTAAATCAAAAGGAATCAATGGATTAGTTTTACCATCGGATGTACTAGAACTAAACAACTCTCCATATCGAGCTGCTAAAGTATTATACGTTTCCTCATCTAAATTTAGTCCTAGTTTTTCATCAATATTCTTTTGCCACGTAAACATCTGTAGCCGAATAGCTTCCATTAATATACGTAATTGATAGAATAAGCGTCCAAATTTATGCCGACTCGCTATGTTATCTGGTAGTTTTGAATAGTATTCTATGTCTTCTGCTATAAATAAATCTGAAATATCCTCGACTATAACATTCATTTTGCGAATATTCTGATCTTTTTTATCTGCATACAATCCTTCGGGCACCGCTCCAGAATATAATCTGAAAGCATCTTGAATATTACGAGACATAGTATGTATCTTGCGATAGTATCTAATACTACCAAATGGTTTTTCTGGACCATATAGACGGTTTGTACGAGAGAAAGCTTGTACTATCTCTTCATAAGCCATAATTTTGTCAACATATAGTGTATTTACATATTTTGAATCAAAGCCTGTCAGTAATTGTTTAACGACAATTACAATATCAATATATTGATCTGTATCATTCTCTACATCATTAGAACGATATTGTAATTTATGTGCAAGTCTAGTACAGACGTCTCGTTTAAATGAGGCATAATTTGATACTGTAAATTTTTGATTAAAATATGTATTATAATCCGCTAAGATTTCTTCCAACGACTCATCTTTAATAACCGCTGTTGCAGGGTCTATTTCACCATCTACGGTAGGATCAAATAGGGCGACCACTTTTAAATTAGGTGCATAACGTCTAAACAATCGATAATAAGAGATGGCTTCAGATATACTATGGGTTGCTAAAATACCGTGGAATAATCCTTTATAGCTTTGTACTAACCATTTATTATGAATATCTTTAATTACGGCTATACGATGGGGATCATTATCATAATGCCCATTTTCTATATAATCTTCAATACCTCTTGTATATCCACGGTCATAATCTCGAACCATAGGTACATCATGTATAAAATGGTAATACCTTTCTCGTTTTTCTGGAGATTCCATAACATCACTAATAGTATTTGCACCAACCTCACGTAATGCAACGGCATTACGTAAATCGTCATCAGTATATGTTGGCACTGATGTAATATCAAAACCTAACACATTTTTATCTCGAATACCATCAGAAATGCTATACCGATGCAATTCATCACCAAATAAATCGGCAGTCGCTAATGTTTTCTTTGCATTATCTTTAAAAATTGGCGTACCTGTAAAACCAAATAATAAGGCATGAGGGAATGTGTCCTTAATCGCTCGCAACATATCGCCAAAGGTATTACGATGACATTCATCAAAAATAAAAACCAACCGTTTTCCCTTAACACGGTTTAACATGTCATCGCGTGTATCATCTTTAGATAATTGATTCATCTTTTGAATAGAAGAAACAATAATCATATCCTTTGGTTCAATGCTATCTAGTTTTTCCAGTAATATAGTACCACTTTCTGTACCTTCCACAGATGTGGCAGAGTCGGCAAACCCTTGGTACGCCTGCAAAGACTGTGTTCCTAATTCAACACGATCCACTAGAAACACGATTTTATCAGCATCGCCTACACTCGCAATAATCTGCGCTGTTTTAAACGATGTCATGGTTTTACCAGATCCTGTTGTATGCCAAATATACCCACCTAAAGGACTAGTATATCCCCAATCAGCTTTACTAACTATATCTGCAATACGACTTGCTGCATAATATTGATAGCTACGCATCACTTTAAGAATACCATCAGAACTATCTGGAATTGTATAAAACCCTAATAATTCATGCGCCAAAGGGATTGCTAATAATGTTCCTGCAATATGAGTCCAATCGCCTATAATTTCATTGTTTACATCAGCCCAATGAAATTGAAATTCCGATTTTAAGGCCTCTCCAGTTCCAGGATTAGCAAAGTATACCGTTTCTTCTGGGGTCATAGCTACAAAAATTTGTATTAAGGAAAATAACCCTGAGAACATACCTCGACGATTATATAAATCAATTTGATTAATTGCGAAATCAACCGGAACGCCCGAACGTTTCAATTCAATATGAATAACAGGCATTCCATTAATTAGCAACATAACGTCTCCACGTCTATCTCTAGAAACATCATTAAGTCCTTTAAATTGAGGTTGACGCGCTATTTGATAAACACTTTGGCCAGAAGCAATTTCATTGCGATCAAAAATTTTAAGTGATACATTTTTCCCCAAATGCATCGTATCATCTGAATTATCACGTTTAATAGTAACAACTTTGCCATTTATCCAATCATTTATCATGGCAGGACTTTTCAACATCTTAATTTGCATTAAGATTTGATTCATCTCACTATCCGTCAACGGGTATTTATCCAGTTTATCAGGGGAGCAGTTATTTTTGTAAATAATATCCGCCCAATTCTTTACTAGTGCCTCTTCTGTAGGATATTCAATACACTCTGATTCCCATCCATGATTAGATAATTGCTGAATAAGGGCTGATTCAAAATCAGCTTCTTTTGTAAAAATCATATTTCACCTAATCTATTAAATCTACACAAATAACTGTTGAAGTAAACCTTTTTTTATTGACATAAGACGATCCAGCTTAAGCTGATGAAGGGTAATAAATTTATCGAGAGTATTTAATAATATCCCAATTTGTTTTTGTTCAGCTAAGGAAGGTACAAAAACTGTTTCTTTCAAAAAGTCTTTAGCAACTAAGTTTGTCATCATTGTAGTTTTTTTTGTGCATCTTGAAAGAACTTTTCCCATTATTGGTTCATAATTAATATAATATTTCCAAAAATAAATATCATATTTAGTAATTGGTCTAAATACTTCAAAAACGTGAGATATAATCCCATCACCTATAGTATTTTCTACAAATCTGCCATAAGTAAACTCTTTACTTTTGTTTCCCTCAAAGGCGATCTCACCATATCGAAATATATTATAAGTCCTTAAATATTCTTCATTAGATACTTTTGCATCAGATTTATAATACATATTCGCTACAGAGATAATTTTATCAAGTGAATATGATAAATCATTCTTTTCAGAGATTTTCTCATATAAATCACTAAACTTACGCTGTTCCCAAGCATCAGTAAATCCTTTAAATCTAACTTCTGGAATCGTACATCCATTTTGAGGAAATAATTTTTGTAAAAGTGCACTCTTATTTAACTTCAGTTTCTCAAGCTTACGCTGATGAAGGGTAAAAAGCTCATCTAAGCAATTTAATATCTTAGAAATTTTCTCCTGCTCATCCTTACAAGGGATATTTAACCTAAATGTTGCATATTCTTTTGAATTTACGCCGGGTTGACCTGATCGCTGTGATGTTATTCTGATAAATGAATCATATTCTTTAGTTAAAGTATTCTGATAAATAAAACCAGCATCACAATCTTCTTTTACTTTCCCTCTAATCAAAAAGCCAGCATAATATAAATCACCATCGTTTGGATTATATAAATATGTTTTGCCAACACTTGCACCAGTTCTAGCAAATACAATATCACCGACATTTAATTTATAATCAGAAACATCCATATTAAAATCTATGTCTGGAGAGGTTAGATTACTCTGGATAAAATTATGAGTTTCATCATCTATATCTGTAATTCGTATGTATTTATGCATACCATCATAATTTTTAGCAGCTGCGTTCAAGCCATATGCAAAGGAGTTCATACATTCTCCTAACTGACGCTGTTCCCAATCATCAGTAAAGCCTTTAAATCGTAACTTAGGAGTTTTTTTATTAGTATTCATCATTTTGCTCCTAACAATTCTAATAAGGCGGATATCCCCATATCGTCATTAGATTCTAACTCACGTAATGATGTAATCAACTCTTGTTCTACAACTCTAATATCATTATCAATTGATTGTAATGAAGTTCCATATTTATTTGCTAATGCACTTAAACATTGAACAAAATCATTGATAACCTTTTTTGAATACGCATTTAGTTCATTTATTGCGGGTATAATCCAATGTTGATATAACAATTCATCTATTTGTTCATCAGTAAGATTTTCTATACGATATTTTGTAGCATCTGCTAACTCAGCTACGGCCTCTTTCTGACGTTTTTTTAGCTTTGTTTCTTCAGCATATAAATCTTTAACGGCCTTTAATAATGGATATAATTCTGGTTCATCCTTATAAACCTTAACAGCAGCGTTCAATGGCGTCTTCACGAACCCAGTTCTATCATCATTCAGAAATTCCATATCTTGATAATCCATTGGTACAGCTTCAGCAAGTTCAGCGATTTGCTCTTCAATCGCTTCAAGTTCATTGTCTATATGTGTTAGATTTGAAAGTTCATTCTGCAAATATAATTCTTGCACTAATCCAAAAGGAACAATAGCCCCTTTCCACCCGTCTTGAACCTCTACTTGTTTATTATTTTTCTTTTTCATTACCATATTTGGTTCTACAGAAGCAACCAAGGCTTTACCATTATGTCCCATTTTATCGATATCTAATGTGATTTTAGACCAATTATCACTCATAATTTGATAGATATCATAGGTATCGATTAATGGTATATTAGAAAATTGTTCAAATAACTCAGCTGACAATATGTGCCAAACAGTTTCATCCATTCCAACTTTAAAATCATCAATAACTGACTGTGAGACATATTCTATATACTGATTAATCTTTGACCCCAAGGAGTCTGTAAATTCATTTACCGCAGGATAATCATGTACAATCTTAGCAACATCCCCCTCTACCAATGAATAGTATCCATCTTGCCCTTGTTTAAAGATTTCTTTATCAAGCCCTTCAAATACACTCCAATACGGGGATAATTTTTCTATCTCACTATATGGAATACCACCATGAACAATACCATATATATCATATATTTCATCATTTTTAGATGTGTTCACATAGCGAGGAATATTTAAATTGTAATCATTGCCTATAATCTCATCGCGAGATACAACTGTACAATATCCAGGAAGCGTTTCTCTTTTACAATAAGCATCTACAATGCGGCGAATATCTGATGATTGTAACTTGTTATTTTTATTGGCTTTCACAAAATATTCTGAAGCATCAATAACAAGTACATCCTGATTCTCTCTCTTCTGACGTAATACCATTATGATTGTCGGGATGCTTGTACCAAAGAAGATATTCGCTGGCAAACCAATAATGGCATCAATATGATTATTATCAATAAGAGCCTTACGAATTTCTCCTTCACTATCCCCACGGAACAATACACCATGTGGCAATACAATTGTCATAATACCATTTGGTCTTAAATGATATAAATCATGGAGTAAAAAAGCATAATCGGCTTTTGTAGCAGGCGCTAACCCAAATCGACTGTATCTAGGGTCATTTTCTTTTCCTTTTGGCTCCCAGTGTTGAGAATATGGGGGGTTAGATACGACAGCATCTAGGTATAATGGATTATACGTTTGTTGAGGGTCCGCTTCATCAAAATAAGGCCAATCATCTTCTAATGTATCTGCATTTCTAACCATAATATTAGATGGTTGAATATTGCGCATAATAAGGTTCATTCTCGTCAAATTATACGTTGCCTCTTTTAGCTCTTGAGCATAGTATTTAATACTATTTTTGTCTTTTTTATATTTCTCAATACTTTTACCAATATTTATCAACAGTGACCCTGATCCACTTGTTGGGTCATAAATTGAAATTTCATTTTGACCTTGCAAATGATGTGCTACAATTTCTGACATCAAAACAGAGACTTCATGAGGAGTATAAAATTCACCCGCTTTTTTACCTGCATTGGCAGCAAAATTCGAAATCAAATATTCATATACAAATCCCAACACATCATAATCCTGGGAATCACCCATTGGTATTTCATCAATTAACGAAATTAATTGTTGAATAGCTTTAGATTGGGTCCCAGAGTTATCACCTAACTTAGTTAAACCTAATTGCAATGTGTCAAAAATACCTTTGTATATTCTGTTATATTGATCATTCAATAAACGTTCAAAAGAATTTAACGCATCTTGTACTCTACCTACATCAAGCTGGTTTCCATCCTGAATCCATGTAGAAAACAAATGATTATATGGTATAAAATAGTACAAATCATCTCGAATAGCATCACATAATTCTATATTTGATTCTAGTAAAACAGATTTATATTCCGTTTTTGCTATTTGATACTGTGTACTTAATAACTCCTCCTCTTTTTGAGACAAAAACTTGTAAAACATGAATCCTAATATATAATCTTTATACTCATTTGCCTCAATTTTAGAGCGTAGTTTATTAGCTGATTCCCAAATTTTATTTGCTAATTGCTGTTTATCCATATGCCACCTCAAGTTATACTAGTTGTTATGTGTATTATACCATTACTCTCAAGCACTCCGAATCCTTTTCCAATTGAAATATAACTTGTAAAAAATAAAGCGACACCGAATAAACGATGCCGCCGCTTGAAATCATATATGATTTTTCTATGTATAATAATATTACAAATTAAAACAGTATAAGTCAATACATATATATAAATGTAGATTAGATTTATTCAATCTAAAATTCTATTCAGTCTTTTCTCCACTCTCTGTTGCTACTGCTTCACTCGAAACTTCAGCCTTTTCTTTAGCTTCTGTTGTTTCAGCAACTTTTTCTCTAATTTCTTTGGCTGCCCCTGCGGATTTTTCTTTAACAGTTTCTGTAATATCTTTAGCCGCATCAGCAGTTATATCTTTTACTTCTTTAGCCTTTTGTTTTAACTCTTCTACCTTCTCCTTGAGGGTAGATTCTAAATCTTTTGCTACAACAGCAGACTTAGCCTTTACCAATTCATTTACTTCATGTGCTGCATCAGCAGATTTGGCCTTAACATCTCCAGCTTTTTCTTTTACTAGCACTTTAATATCTTGTGCCGCATCAGCAGATTTAGCTTTAACATCTTCTGCTTTTTCTTTCATAAGCACTTTAATGTCTTGCGCTGCATCAGCAGATTTAACCTTAACATCTTTTGCTTTTTCTTTAGCCAATACTTTTACTTCTTGTGCAGCGTCAGCAGTAAGGTCTTTTACAACACTAGCCTTAGATTTTGCTAATTCTTTTACGTCTTTTACAGCATCATTCAAATGATCTAGAAACTTCATATTAATTTCCTCCAATTAATTTTGTAATGAATATCTTCTCTCTTTCAATTACGAATTAAGATTAAATAAAATCTAGCTTTTATATCATTAAATCATAATTTATCTCAATTATAAAGAATATCCATGCATCTTCATGTTACTATTAAAATCATTTATGTTATATCAAGCCCATAACAAAAAGCACTATCTATTAACGATAGTGCTTTTAAGAACTAATGGACTTCATCTAATAATATTCTAAGATAATCACGTCTACTGTTTAATATTCTGTCAATATAGACAGTCTGGTCAAAATAACGGTAAAAACTTAAATAATTATGACAAAGTAAATATCTGTATTCAATTTTACTCCCTAGATTAATCAATAATTGCTGTCCCATTTCTGGAAAAACACGCAACGAATCATTCGTAGTCACTATATCCGAAACAGTTTTCCTAGCTAACTCAATATCACCGGTTTCTTCTTCTATAAAAGATTTTATTTCAAGTAAATCTTCTCGGGCTTTTGGTGCATAGCTAATTTGATTATCCATAATTAAATCCCCAATTCGCGCTTTAGTTGCTCTGATGAAATCCATCCTTGTTCTTCACCAGATTTACGACCTGCCTCTAAAGCGCCCATAAGTTTTATCGTAGCCATCACACGTTCATAATCTTGAATATCCATAATTGCATATCGTCCTCTACCATTTTTAGTTAAGAATACGGGACTATCTATAGCAACATCACGTAACACTTCTGAATAATTGCGTAAATCTGAAATAGGTTTTATATTCGGCATATTATCACCTCCAAGAAACTTTACTAATATAACACTCATTTTTCAAATATCTTATTATTATTGTAGTTAAATTATCATGTAAATTCAACAATAAATTTTACAGCATTATATAAACGAATAAATTGTAACCTCACTATACATACCATTCTCACTTTCTCGTCACATAGTTGTGATATAATGCAATGTATTACTTACGCTCGGACATAGGAGGTCTATATGTATAAATACATTACAATCTTAGGCGCTGCGGGCCAAATCGCACAACGCTTAACGGCGACGTTATTAACATATACAGATATGCACATTACTTTATATGGTCGTCAATTGAGCTCCCGTATTCATCCAGAAATTTTGGGACATAATCGCATAACCGTTATTGAAGGCTCCTTTCAGAACCCTAAAAAATTAGAGGAAGCAGTAAAAAATTCAGAGGTCGTATTCCTCAGTGCAATGGAAACTGGTAGCGATATGGCTGCCATTGTGAAAGCCCTTTCTCGCCAAAATGTACGCCGTATCATCGGCTTATCTATCGCAGGCCTTGCCGGTGAGTTCCCAAAAGAATTGGAAAAATGGACCTTCGACAGACTACCAATCAGCTACGTACAAGGCGAACGCCAAGCACGCAATGTATTGCGTGAATCCAACTTGAACTACACTATCTTGCGTCTTCCTTGGCTCTATAACAATATGGAAAACACAAATTACGAATTCATCCCTGAAGGTGCTCCTTTCAATGATGCACAAGTTACACGAGAAGCTGTGGTAAAAGCCGTCTATGATATCCTACACGCTGAGGACGAAACACCATTCAGCCGTGCTAGCATTGGTATTGGTGAACCAGGTACACACTACGATAAACCATTGTTTTTATAGGATGCAAAGACTATCTTTCTTTTCTTATCCCGAATAGAAAGATAGTCTTTTATTTTTATATCGAGGTACTATCATTGATACTTCAATATAAAAACATACTGTAATTATAATGTTTAAATGATATAATTACAGTATATAAATTAGAAATCTTGTAAATTATAAGGAGATAAATATGGGCATCTTACGTGAAACAATTCGTCCATCATCAGATTTACGAAATAAGTATCCTGAAATATCTAAGACCTTACAACTAAAAGATGAGGCAGCCATAATTACCGTAAATGGTCGTGGTGATACTGTCAGCTTAGGATATAACACATATAATATGTTAAAAGCAAAAATCGAATTACTATCATCACTAATTGAAGGACAAAATGATATTATTCATGGTCGAACCACTACTGTAGAAGAAGCCTTTAATAGCATCGATAAAATGTTAGAACAAATGGAGTAAGATAATGACCATAAAAACTTACACCAGTATTCATACAGAAAAATTCAATAAAGAGTTACATCAGCAGATACTCTATGTGGCTATGCAATTCTCTAAAGAGACGGCACTACAAGTTAAAGAAAATATTCAAACAGCTATTTTAAATCTTCAATTACATCCATATATGGGTACTACCCCTAAAATCAGAAATCTTAAAGACAATGATTTTCGTATGCTAATTTTAAATAAAATCATTATATTCTATACAGTTGTAGAAGAAACTAAAACTATTTACTTACTCTCTATAGTGGATCAACGACAAGATTACATTAATATCCTTAACGGTTTATAAAACTATAAAATACATTCGGTATACATTTTCATGTCCAGAAAGTGTATACCATTTTTTATTCCCATAATTTATCCTTATTTATGTAGATAAACCGTGTTATTTACGCTATACTAATATAAGATTAAGATACACTAATAGGTATATAAGGAGTTAATATGAATCGCATTGTTGTTATTGGTAGTTGCAACATGGATATTGTAGTCCTCGCCGATAAACGTCCGGCGGCAGGCGAAACAATCATGGGCAACGAGTTGCACATCGCACACGGCGGTAAAGGTGCCAACCAAGCGGTTGCTGCTGCTCGTCTCGGTGCAGAGGTTACTATGGTAGGTTGCATCGGTGAAGATGCATACGGCCAAATGATTATGGATAACCTAAAGGAAAATCATATCAATACAGACTACATCGTTACGGTTCCAAATACTACAACTGGCACAGCCCACATCACATTGGCTGAAGGCGATAACAGTATTATTGTTATTGCAGGTGCTAATGCTAAGGTGGACCAATCTGTAGTAGATAATGCTTGGTCTGCTATTGAGCAAGCAGATCTCGTACTGGTACAAAATGAGATTCCTATTCCAACCATCGAATATATCGTTCGTCGTTGTCACGAGGCTAATGTAAAGGTCCTCTTAAATCCGGCTCCAGCGGCGGACCTCAATCCTGAATGGTTAGAATTAGCAACCTATATCACGCCAAACGAGCATGAGTTATCTGCCCTCTACCCTAACCAATCTACAGAGGAAACATTGTTAGCAAACGAAAACAAAATCATCGTTACTCTTGGCAGTAAAGGCGTGGGCTATGCCGACAACGGCGAAATCCACACCGTATCTGGTTTTAAGGTAGAACCAGTAGATACAACAGGCGCAGGCGATACCTTCAACGGTGCCTTTGCAACAGCTATCGTCAATGGTAAAAGCTTAGCCGACGCATTGCACTACGGTAACGCAGCTGCGGCCCTCTCCATTCAACGTTTGGGCGCCCAAGGTGGCATGCCTACGAAGGATGAGGTCGACGCATTCTTATCAGATAAATAGTAGGGAGCTGACTAGGACTTTAAAAGCTCCACCGGCCGGGTCTGACTACGGCCTACGGCCTTCGCAGGGCCAAAGTCGCTTTGAAAGTCCTAGTCAGCTCCAACAAACATTTACCTAATAACGAATACTTTCGATCTCTATATAATAAAAGGAACAATGAACGAGGCTTTAACAGCCTCATTCATTGGAATGAAAGGAATTTATATGCAACGACACGGAATTTTAAATAGCCATATTGCTAAGGTACTTGCTGATTTAGGTCACACAGATACAATTTGTATCTCCGACTGCGGATTACCAGTACCTGAAGGGGTTCAAAAGATTGATTTAGCCTTAGATTTTGGTGTACCAAGCTTTGAGCAAGTGGTATCCATCATCGCTAAGCATATGAAATCTGAAGCAGTTCATGTGGCAAAGGAAATTAAGGAACATAATCCTGAAGCTTATGACTTCTTGAAGTCTACCTTCCCATCCAATCAATACGAATGGATTGAAACGAGCCATGAAGCTTTCAAAGAAGCAACAAAACAATGCAAATGCATTATTAGAACTGGTGAAGCATCTCCGTATGCCAACATTATCTTACGCGCCGATTGTATTTTCAGCGATCGTCCGTAGAGCAATAGATTAAGAGATACTTTCACAAGTCATATAGGAGTAGTTATGGAAATTGTTATGTCTGGCATTGCAAAGGCATTTGGTACGAACCAAGTACTACGCGATGTAAGTATTACCCTCAAGGAGGGCGAGGTTCACGCCTTGATGGGTGAAAACGGCGCTGGCAAGTCCACCCTCATGAATATCCTTACGGGCATTCACAAGGCAGACGCTGGTAAAATCACCATCGACGGCGTAGAGCGCACCTTCCCGAACCCGAGAGAGGCCGAGCTAAACGGTGTGGCTTTCATCCACCAAGAGCTCAACATTTGGCCAAATCTAACATTGTTAGAAAATCTATATTTAATGAGACCGAAGCGCAATAAATTCGGTATGCTCGATAAAAAGGCGATGCTCGAAGAAGCACAAAATACGTGTCGCGAACTAGGCATCGAATTGCCGCTCACAACGGAAGCAGGCCTTTGCTCCGTCGGTCACCAACAGATGACGGAAATCCTTCGTATCTTGATGTTAGATGCCAAGGTTGTCATCATGGACGAACCGACAGCAGCCCTCACAGAGCGTGAAACGGCGACATTGTTCAAAATGATGCGCAAAATGAAAGCACGCGGCGTGGCAATCGTATATATCTCTCACCGTATGGAAGAGGTATTTAGCGAATGCGACACGATCACGGTTATGCGTGATGGTCACACCATTATTACGAAACCAACGGCTGAAATTTCTGTAGACGAAGTGGTGCGCCACATGGTAGGTCGTTCTATTGACGAGTTCTACCCTGCTCGTACTACAACACCTGGCGACGTTGTGATGAGCGTCGATAACCTCAAACCAGAAGGTTTCGACAACGACATTTCCTTCTCCTTGCGCAAAGGCGAAATCCTCGGCGTAGCAGGTCTCATGGGCGCGGGCCGTACAGAAATTATGCGCGCTATCTTCGGTGTAGATAAACATAATGGCGGTACCGTAACAGTTAACGGCTCCGTTCTGAACTGTAAAAAACCAGAAGATGCCATCAAAGCTGGCATTGCTTTCATCACAGAAAATAGAAAGAGCGAAGGCTTGATCCTCGATTTCTCCATCGGTTCCAATATTACATTGCCGAACCTTAGCGACATTTGTCCATCTCATGTACTGGATAAGGGCAAGCTCAATTCCTTTGCTGACGAATTGTCTAAAAAGCTAGGCGTTAAAACACAATCTATTCACGAACCGGCATCGTCCCTATCTGGTGGCAACCAACAAAAGGTGGTTATCGCGAAATGGGTTGGTAAAAAGCCATCCATTATCATCATGGACGAACCGACGCGCGGTATCGACATCGGTGCGAAACGTGATATTTATGATTTAATGAACGAATTAACGAACGATGGTGTGTCCATTATCATGGTGTCCTCTGAGTTACCTGAAGTGCTAGGCATGAGCGACCGCGTTATGGTCATTCATGAAGGTCGCGTAGCAGGTATCTTGGACCGCTGCGATGCAACACCAGAATCGATTATGACATTAGCCACAGGAGGACAATAATGGACAGCAAAGCGCTACAATATGTAAAAAAATTAGGCCCCCTCATCGGCCTCATCCTATTATTTATCATTATCTCTGTCATGAACGACAGTTTCCTTGAATTCTCTAACTTGCGTAACTTATTGCGCCAAGTATCCATCAATGCGATTATCGCCTTTGGTATGACCTTCGTCATCTTAACTGGCGGTATCGACTTATCCGTTGGTTCCATCCTTGCCCTCTCTAGTGCAGTGATGGCCAACCTCATCGTAACTGGTACTGACCCTGTATTAGCTATCGTATTAGCTGCCGGTGCTGGTCTTGTATTGGGCGGTATTAACGGTCTCGTTATTACCTATGGCCGCGTAGCTCCATTTATCGCTACCTTAGCGACCATGACCATCTACCGTGGTGCCACTTTGGTATTCACAGACGGTAACCCAATCTCCGGTCTTACTCAAGATCCTCTATTCCACGGCTTTGGCCAAGGGGATATTGCAGGCCTTCCAGTTCCAGCCATCACAATGTTCCTAGCTTTCATCGCCCTCTGGTTTGTATTGAGCCGCACATCCTTAGGCCGTAAAACATACGCCGTAGGTGGTAGCGAAAAGGTTAGTTACATTGCTGGTATCAAGATTGACCGCGTTAAAATCTTCGTGTATGCCTTAACTGGTATGCTCTGTGGTATCGCTGGTGCAATCATCACTTCTCGTCTTAACTCTGCACAACCTACAGCAGGTGCAGGCTACGAACTTGATGCTATCGCAGCCGTAGTTCTTGGCGGTACAAGCCTTGCTGGTGGTCGTGGTCATATCGTTGGCACATTAATTGGTGCCCTAATTATTGGTACCCTCAACAACGGGTTAAATATTCTCGACGTTTCCAGTTTCTATCAACAAGTTGTAAAAGGTATTGTTATTTTACTGGCTGTTCTTGCAGACCGTAAGAAAGCCTAGGAGGTTCCTATGAAAAAACTATTGTTACTATTGGCGATGGCCGTTATGGTTATCGGTCTTGTAGCAGGCTGTGGTAAAAGCGCTGATAACGGCGGCGACAAAAAATCCGGCACTATCGGCTTCTCTGTTTCCACATTGAACAACCCATTCTTCGTATCTATGAAAGAAGGCGTTGAGGCTCAAGCTAAAGCGCTTGGTCTTAAAGTTAAAATCGTTGATGCTCAAAACGATCCTGCAAAACAAGCAAACGATATTTCTGACTTGCTTGAAAGCGGCGTATCCGTATTGATCATTAACCCTGTAGACTCTGCAGCTATCTCTACTTCTGTAGAAGCAGCAAATGCTAAAAACATTCCTGTAATCACTGTTGACCGCTCTGCTGACAAAGGCAAAGTAGTAGCTCACATCGCTTCCGATAACGTAAAAGGCGGCGAAATGGCAGCTCAACTTATCGCTGATAAAGTAGGCAAAGCTGCGAAAGTAGCTGAAATCGAAGGTATCCCTGGTGCTTCCGCAACTCGTGAACGCGGCCAAGGTTTCCATAACGTAGCTGACAAAGACTTAACAGTAGTAGCAAAACAAAGTGCTGACTTCGACCGCACAAAAGGTTTGAACGTAGCAACAAATATCTTACAAGCTAACCCAGACGTACAAGCTATCTTCGCTCATAACGACGAAATGGCATTGGGCGCTATCCAAGCAGCTAAATCCGCAGGCAAAACAATCTTCATCGTAGGCTTTGACGGTACTGCTGACGCAGACAAAGCTGTTAAAGACGGCACATTGGCTGCAACAATTGCTCAACAACCAGACCAAATGGGTAAACTCGCTATCGATACAGCTCAAAAAGTTATCAAAGGCGAAGCTGTAGAAGCTAAAATTCCTGTAGATCTTAAAGTTGTTACAAAATAATTGTATATAGAAACTGGGTACAGAAAAAGAGTCACATCAAATGATGCGACTCTTTTTATTTTGGCTCTCGTTCTAAAAATTCCTTGAAAAATGTAATGAATTTTGGTAAATACGTTTGATCTAAACTTTCAATCGTCATATTACATTTGTAATTCCAAGTGGTACAGATATTAACATCCATTGTCAAAACACCCTTTTGGTCTAACGAGAATTTTAGCGTATCCCCTTCTCCCGTCAGAATATATGTAAAGGTTGCTTCTCCTTTGCAGTTTTCATACAAGTCAACTAATTCTTTATAACCAATACGAATCCCTGACCAGTCACTAGGGTCAATGTACCCAGCACAGATATTATAACCCCTTTTAATATATATGCCAAACACACCAAATTGAGATAACTCTGTATCCATATCAAATGCTATTGTTAAATTAGATTCATTTACAATTTCATACATTATCATTACTCTCCATAAACAACTTTATATTGTTTATTATAGCATCCAATCTAAAAGCTAATAAACTCAGATAAGCTGAGTTGCAACTATATCCATAGAAAGTTTTTTCTTATGCTATAATGAGCATATATAAAATACAAAGGAAAGGAGGGTTTTCATGGACTATATATTACTCAACAAGGATGTTCCTGTGTTGCAGTTTCGCATCGAGAGGCATGAAGAGATTGTCAACTTAACCACATTAGTTCACATGAATATTACCGATTTAACAATCATAGATAATGTGGCATTGCCATTGAATATGCAACCTACTGTAAAAGGGTTAAAAAACTGGCTATTACAGCGTAAGGTACCAAATAACCGTACATTCGTCGAGAGTTTATTAGACGCTATTTCCGACACAGAAAATCCCTATCGGTATTTAGATGTAACCTACGGCCTATCCTTAAATGATACGTTCTGGGTAAAACCAATGAGTTCTTCAGTTTCATGGTCAGATGTTAATTTATACAACAATCCATTTAGCGAAATTGTAGCAAGCATTGCTTTCACCGGCGAAGATAGTCACATAAAAGGAATTGTTACAACACCAGAGTACACTACGAATGGTATGCTCCGTAAGTGTTGGCATCGCGAAAATGACGTCATCTATTTATACAAAGGGTCAACCCCTCGCTACGCTAATGGTGGACTTGAGGCACTCAGTGAAGTATATGCTAGCCAGATTGCGGCCGCTATGGGATTAGCACATGTGGAATATAAACTCACTACATTCCACGACCAACTAGTTAGTGCGTGTCCTCTATTCACGTCAGAACAGATTGGATATATGCCTATATCTGGGCTCTTAGATGAAGCGATGTCTCGGGATGAACTCATGTTGTATGATAAACAATACGATATAGCTAGCCTATACGGTATTATGCCATTTTCCGATATGATGGTGTTTGATGCGCTCATACATAATACTGATAGACACCTCAATAATTTTGGTGTTCTCATCGATAATAAAAGCAATCGTATTCTGGGGCCTGCACCTTTATTTGATCATGGCAATTCATTATTCTACAATATAACTGACGATGAATACTCAGATTTAAACGCTATAAAAAATATAAGTTTCTGGAGTCTCTCCTTTGATACACTAGCAAAATTATATCTTCATGACTCACATCGATCTATGTTAACCACATTACTGGATTTTACATTTAATCGCCTTCCATCTGACATATTAACAGATAAAAAATTAGATCTATTAGAATCCTATATCCAACAAAGGGCGGCTTATTTTATAGACCTACTGGATGGAAAATATATTAATTTCACTCACCCTCATATACCAAAACAATAATAATTACATACATAGCAAAAGAGGCTGTCATTTGACAGCCTCTTAGTATATAACAAACTACAACACCTTATTCATGTGGAGTTGTGTATGTAATATTTTGTGCTTCGTAGCTTTCACCATGAGCCAATACGTGAACGATTGTTTCTAGTGTAGCACGTACAGTTTGAACAGCCATACTTGGTTGATCTGGCTTATTCACTACTTGTGCTGGCAAGTAAGGAATGTGCATAAAACCAGCCTTAATATTGCTTTTTTGAGCTGCATAGTGCAATACACCATACATAATATGGTTACATACGAAGGTACCCGCTGTATTAGATACTTTTGCTGGGATTTCCGCCTGATGTAATGCATTTACTATATTCTTAATCGGCAACGTTGCAAAATACGCATTAGGGCCATCGGCTACAACAGTTTCATCAGATGGCTGATTGCCCTCATTATCCGCAATACGGAAATCATCGCAGTTAATAGCAACACGTTCAATCGTAATATCTGGGCGACCACCGGCTTGACCTACACAGAGAATAAAATCAGGATTGCATTGTTCAGCTGCTGCTATAGCAGTTTCTACAGATTTATAACGTACGGTTGGCACCATTTGAGTGACCACCTTGTAGTCCCCATCTGTATAGCCTTCCATTGTTTTTACTGCTTCCCACGCAGGATTAACACTTTCACCACCAAAAGGATCAAAACCTGTAATTAAAATTGTTTTCATTCTAGTACCTCATAACAACATACAATGATATTGTGTACACTTATGGATTAAAGGAAATAGTACATTAATAAAATGTTCAATACAAGCATAACTACAGCAACAGGAATTTGTGCTTTAATAACGCCGTACGCATCTTTCATTTCAAGAAGCGCTACAGGAACGATGTTAAAGTTCGCAGCCATAGGTGTCATCAAAGTGCCACAATAACCAGCAAGCATCGCAATAGGTCCAATGATAGCAGGGTTAGCGCCATGAGCGACTACAAGCATAGGAACGCCGATAGCACTTGTGATCATCGCAAATGCTGCAAAGGCATTACCCATAATCATTGTAAATAATGCCATACCGATGCAATAGGCTACAACGATAAGGAATACATTATCCGCAGGCACAACGCTTGCAACAGCACTAGAAATAATCTTGCCTACCCCTGCAAGGTTAAATAAATAGCCAAGAGCGGCTAACAATTGGGACAAAATAGCAGTCCAACCGATGGCATCGATAAGACGACGGCCTTCATGGAAACCTTGTTTAACATTGGCTCTTGTAATATAAAGGGCTGCGAACATTGCGAAAATCGCTGCAATAGCAAGACCTACAAGAGCGCCGAGTTTAGTAAAGAAACCAATAATAAAAGTAATGATACCTACCATTAACGCTGGAATGAAAATTACATTACCAATGCGTAACGCTTCAAGTTTCTTAAAGTCGATAGGGGATTCAAAGTAAGCACCTTTACCCAGTTGTTTAATTAAAACAATACCGGCCATAACCATTACGAGCCAGCCATTGATTTCTTTAGATAAGTAGGATCCAAAAATAAAAGATACACTGTATATAAGCCAGAATAATCCTGTACCAATACGATGTTTGTGCTCTTTATCAAGGAAAGATAGAATCGAGAATATGAATAAAATAATCCCTACGAGAAGGTATACATAATCTAAGGGTTTCATTTGATTTAATAGTTCCATCATTTTATTTCCCCTCCTTCTCTAGTTCTTCTGGTGTTACTAGAATATTTAGCTCATTAGGTACCAGTTTACCAGCTTTCATATCTGCTTCGTCCTGTGCCATATAGCCTTGAATTGTTTTGTCAAAGATAAAGAAACGAATGACACTAACTACATACGCACAGATTGCTGTTGGCAGTCCATAAAGCACCATATCGGTAAGTTCTACAGTATAACCAAGTTGCTCCATAACGCCTTTAATTAAAAGTAATCCACCGGCAGCCAAAAATAAATTTTGACCAAAGAAATTGCCTATGTTATCAGAGGACGCTGCTACACCACGAATTTTATCAAGTGTACGTTGAGAGATAGGGCGACCTTGTGCTACTGCGGCCTCACTCATTGGTGCAATGAGTGGCCGAACCATGGCTACAACACCTGACATACTAATCCCTAATGCCACTGTCACTTGACGGACAAATAGGTAAATCATGAAAATGCGACCTGCTGTAGCGGCATGAATCTTACCAATTAAAATTTCTGCTCGTTCACGCAAACCATGACGTTCCATAATACCAATTACAGGCAAAATCAAAATAAATAATGACATATAACGATTTTTAATAAAAGCCTCACCGATAGCACCAACGATATCATTTATGCTAAGGCCAGCTGAAAGACCCGTTGCAAAACCTGCTGCAACAACAACTAACAAGGCATTAAAGCGAAGCATCAAACCGATAACCATCACCAAAATACCAGACAAAACTAACATAGTGTCACATCCTTTCAAAAAATATCTATGATCTGCTTCTGACACATAGATACACTACATAGTATATATTAGATATCTGATAGCCAAACTCCTGCATAAGCAATAAAAAAGAAAACCTTGCACATTAAACCTATTTAATACTCAACCAAATAGATTGATATATCAATTAAATTTATATGCAAGGTATAGTTGTAATATTAAGGTATCCTATAGATACTCGTAGAAGCCTATACGGTTACTATAACAAATCTTTTTTAAACAATACTGTAGTGTGTTGTTTCCCTCTAAAATGAACTTGATCATATGCTTTGAAACCAAATGACTCATACATCTTAGGCAACCACGGATGTTCTTTAGCAGTACCAAGCGTAACTGAATGAGTCTTAAATTGACTCTTCAATAGTTCCTCTGCATACCCTAGTGTTTCCCGCGCATAGCCTTTACCTTTGAAAGCTGGCGCTGTTACAAAATGTGCAATATGTGGATATTTATCAGGTGTAGAGTATTTAACCCAAGGCATACAAAATGTAATGGAACTTACTAATTGCCCATCGATATACAAGCCATATACAGGATAATTTTCTATCCACTCTTTTGACTCTTCTTCCGTAAAGTCTATAGCATCAAAGGTGATTGGAAAGTCTTTGATAGCTGCATAACCGTCGATTAAAACCTTATGATATTCTGCTGTATCTGCTACTGTTAATTGTCTAAATTCTTTCATTGTCTTGCCCTCATATTTATATTTTTTATTCATAAATTATGTATATTTATTTACCGATGAAAATTATTATACACCTGTATGTATTAAAATACAATATTTTTACATAAATAAAAGATGAAGTTTTATATAAAATAAAAACAGGATGTATCAAGAAGATACATCCTGCTTTCAGAGCTTTCACAAGCTCGAGGGGAAGTTATATTATAAAAGAATTATTGGTAAATACGGGACCCGTATACGTCACGTTGGTTTTCTGGTTCGTTGTTAACGCGAACACGTTCAGTTTTATGACGATCATTGTCAGCACCAGCAATGCGATCGATGCGGAAGTGGTTAAGACGGATGTTTTGTAATTCAGGACCGAATTCATCCATTGCACGACGCATGTTGTCATCGATAGGAGCACCATTTTGAAGTGCACGATACAACATAGTTGCGAATTCATAACGAGTCATAGTCGCATCGCCTTTGAATGTGCCATCAGGATAGCCAACAAGGATGCCATTACCAGCCAATTGGCTAATATATTGGTAAGCCCAATGGTTGCGAGGAACATCTGGGAATTCAGCTGTTTTGCTAGGATCGATTGCATGTGGATTCAAGATTTGTAACAAGTTATTATATTTGTTTTCAATATCTTGAAGACGTGCGTTTAATTCAGCAATTTCACGCCCCATAGCTACACGAGAACGAGATTCAGGAGAGCGTTTACCAAGACGGATGGATACGCCTGCATTTAATTGAGTTTCACCAGTACCGATTGTACCACCAACGGAGAACATTGTATCTTCGTTTGGACGGTAGTAAGCACCTAATGCACCAGCATTTGCATTATGATAATGACCATAACCAGCTGCTATAGTCCATTTGTCATCTGGGTTGAAATCTAGTGGATGTAATGCAGCTAATGCAGCAGAACCTGCACCTACTTTATTAACACGTTGTTCCACATTGCCTACACGATTAGTCAAGTTAGTAATATTATTATTAATTGCACCAGGTGTGGAGTTATTAATTTGAGTTTGTAATTCATTGGCTACGGAGTACAATTGGCTACCGTTTACAGCATCTGTAGATGTAGCAGAGATTTGACCTGCCGCTACATTTTTAAGTTGACGTGCACTATTGCTGTCTTTAGCAAAAGATACGGAACCATTAGCAGCAGAACCTACACCAGCAAAGCCAGTATATGTATGGCCTGCTACAGTTGCACTAGTTTCAGCTGTTGCAGCACTTGTAACAGCTTCGTGACCTAAAGCAACGGAGTTAGTATGTGTTGCTTCCGCATGATCACCCATAGCCATGGAGAATTCTGCCTTTGCCATAGAGTCAGAACCAAATGCATTCGCACGTACTGCAGTTGCTTCTGCACCTGCACCATATGCTTGAGAATGATCTTTTATAGCTTTTGCAGAGGAACCAATTGCTGTGGAGTGGTTATCTAAAGCCCAAGCACTAGAACCGATTGCATTAGATTTATAACCTACAGCACGAGTTTCATAACCTACAGCTACGGCACGGTCTGCACCATCTTGACGAGGTGTATACAAAGCAGTTACCTGTGGATCAGTGATAACGTTTGGATTTGCTACAAATTCACCAGCAATTGCACGAGCACCAATAGCAACTGTACCAACACGAGTTGCTTCAGCACTATGACCAATAGCAGTAGCATCATTTAATGTTGCTTTAGACTTATTACCAATAACAAGAGCGGAATCACCACTTGCAGTGTTACCAGTACCAATAGCTACTGAACCAGACGCGTAAGTATTATTTACACGAGTTGCAGTGTCTGGTTCATTATCATTAACACGATCACGGAATGTATGGTCTGCAGCGGAAACAGTATTATCCATACCAAAAGCAACAGAATCAAAGGTACCAGTAAGTGTATTATTAGTACCAGCTTGAACAGGTGCAGCCGCACTCGCTGGTACCACACTCATACCAAGGGCCGCAAGAGCTGCCAACGCAGCAATGGCAAATTTTTGGGAACGCTTATTTTCTCTCATTTTAACATCCTCTTTTAAATAAAACCAACTTACAATACAAAAACATGCATTATCTTTCAATCATACCCCTCAAAATACAATTTAAAGATATTTTATATTGTTTTGTTGCAAAAGAGTGTATCAAAAAATATAAACATTCACAAGCAACACCATGTTAGGCCACCACTACATTCGATTTTCTCACCTTACCACAACCAGTATTTTCATCATTTCTTCATGTATATAAAATGAAAGAAATCCAGCATTCTTCATGTTATCTTTATTATTAAATTTTACATAAAAGATTACTAGCACTATAAATCATCTTATATTATGCGTATTTTACTACTCAAACTATTCCTGTTTTTATAAACTTTTTAACCTGATTATTTTCTATAGAATATATTTTTAACGCTCTTCATGAAGAATTATGAAGATTTATACATATCTATAATCTAATTCCTATTCGACTACTTATTTATCCACTCAACTTATTAAACAAAACTGTATATATCTCAATACAAAATAAAAGATGGTGCCATCACAATGAATGGCACCATCTTTTATAATCACGAATTATGTATATAGTAAACTCTATAATTTCTATGGTCAGATGTGGTGAATTTACAATTGTGTGAATACAATATATAATAACTATAAATAAACTTATTTTGGTTCGTACTATACAAGGAGAGAACATTATGGAACAAATGAATCAAAGAGGAAAATACTTGTTATATGCTGGCATTGTGTGTTTAGTGATTGCCATTGTAATCTTATTCATCATTCCAGATCCATCTGCAAATAATGTAGAGGTTATGAAAAAAGCTACTAATGCGATGCAAGCAGCGCAAGAAATTTCCAAAAATAATCAAACTAGCATTCTAATGCATACTATCGGTATGGCCCTATTAGGTTTCGGCATTACTGCATCTGTAGGCGGTTTTATTCTTAAATCTATGAAGAAAAAATAATAACTATTCAATACATAAAAGGTGTTATCACATCCTATATCAAAACAGTACAAACTGTAATTGATTTACGCAGGATATGATAACACCTTTTTAGCATATATGACAAAGAATATCATCGCACCTTATCTAACCCGTTTTGTTATGAGAAGAGCTAAAATAATCCCTAAAGACGATGTCACCAATTGTGGCCAGCTAGATACAAATAGCATTGTGTTTACAATCTTTGGTGGGAATTGGAACAGTGAAAAGAACAAAGAATAACCACCAAAGAGAACACCTGCTTTTACCAAGGCCGCCACGATAATAAACAATACCTTCGGTTTATGTTGTAACCAGTGCGCTACGAATACATAGGCTGTCGTGCCAAGGCCCGTAATCAAAATAAACGGCGGCAACGGCAACATGCCCTGTAAATGCGCCACTACGGGAGCAATCCAAGCGATAACGAGACCATTTTTCCAACCATAACGCCATGTGGCAAGTACAAAGGTAGCGGACGTAATAGAACCGATGAGGAACATACTCACCTGATTAGGAATAAATGGGAAAATGAGGCGTAAACTTTGCGCCAATAAGGCAACGGCCAACAATAGGCCTGTACCCGTAAGAGACTTTGTAGACATAAGAATAAACACCTCCATCAGAAATCTAGATAAGAATTTTACTATTACATCACTATTATATTTATTTTTTTAGATTTGTCGAGATTTATCGAGTTTAATCAAATTTTGCCATTTCAGGATAAAAAGAAGCCGCATTGTATCTACTAAGCGACTTGCAGCGAATGGAGTGCAAGGAGATACAATGCGGCGGAGCACTTTATCCTAAAAGTGGCATTACGAACTGAATCCATGGAATCCCCACCACGATAAAGATAGCGAGGTAGATAATTCCAAAGATAGCGCCTAATTTCCAGAATTCAGGACCTTTGTTATAGCCACTAGCAAACCAAATTGGGCTGTGACCAGTACCATATGGTGTAAGGATCCCCATAATACCCATTGGTACTAACAGAATTAACATAACTTGAGCTGGATCAACACCAGGAATTTGAAGAATTAGAGTAGCAAACAAGCCTACCATAGCTGTTACATAAGCAGTACCAGAAGCAAAGAAGTAACGAAGCAAGCAGAATGCTAATAACAAACCAAGAACTGCCATTGTAGGATCCAAAGAAACCAAAGAACCACCAGCAGATTTAGCAAGCCAGTCTAAGAAGCCTACATTTTTAAGGCCAGAAGCCATAGGTACGAGTGTAGCAAACCAAGTCAAAACATTCCATGCTGGTTTGTTAGCAAGGAAGTCTTGCCATGTCATAATCTTAGTGAAAATCATCAAAATAATAACAATCAAAGCTGTTGTTGTAGGGTTTACTTTGAATGTAGAGGCACCAATCCACAACACAAGAGCCAATACAGAAATTAAGGCCATGAAGATTTCACTGCGTGTCATGGAGCCTAGTTTCTTATACTCATCCTTTGCCCATTCTGCAATTTCAGGGGAACCTTTTACCTCTGGTTTGCAGAATACATATGTCAACAATGGAGTGATGATGAACAAGATAAGGCCTACTGGCAAGAATGCGAGGAACCATGTGCCCCAGTTCGCCGCTACGATACCAGCTTTAGCAGACAATTCTAGAGCCAATGGGTTTGGCGCTGCACCAGTCAAGAAGATAGAGCTAGACACACATGTAGTTGCCAACGCTACCCAGTTCAAATAGGAACCAATTTTACGAGGATTCTTATCTGGATAGGAGTCAAACATTGGACAAATACTAGATACGATTGGATAAATCGTACCACCAGAACGAGCCGCATTACTTGGAATAAATGGAGCCAACACAAGGTCCGTAATAGCAATGGCATAACCAAGACCTAAGGAAGACTTACCAAGCTTTGCTACGAGGAACAAAGCAATACGGCGGCCAAGGCCAGAGTTTTCATAACCAATACCAATCATGAAAGCGGCAAAGATCAACCATACGATGGCATTAGAGAAACCACTAAGGCCCCAGCTGATAGCTTGCGCATCAGTAATCGCCTTAGCGACACCGGTTGCTTTATCTACCACAGGGGCAGGACCAACCTTAAACAACATAGATACAGTAACTGCAATGATACCGATAAAAGCTGGTGGGATTGGTTCTAAAATCAACCCTACCACGAGGCCAGCAAAAATACTTACATAAATCCAAGAATTTGCGCTAAGACCTTCAGGAGCACCGATGAGCCATACAATAATAGCTACTACAAGCGGTGCGAATAATTTCCAATTCAACTTCATTAGAAACTCTCCTTACTACTTCAAAACAAAAATTGCAAATAAAATGCCTATTTAGTATATCAAAAATTTTAATAAGATGATATAAACTTAATCATAATACTTATTAATTGCTAATAAACTTTTAGTAATAAATTTCATCCTACTAGATAATTTTAATTTTATGCAATATAATATATATCTAAAATTGTTAATTCAGCTAATTTTACTGAAAGGATTTAAATGAAACCATTCATACACTATATAAAACCTTTATGGTTTCCTATCATCATCGTATCGGTCCTTTCGTTACTCACTGTAGCAGGCACATTATATATACCAACATTAACGGCAACCATCATCAATGATGGTGTCCTTAAAGGCGACCTAGAGATGATTACCAACTCTAGCATGAACATGCTTGTTGTAGCATTACTAACCGTCCTATCCGCTATTCTAGGCGTTGCTATGAGTGCTCATATTTCAGCATCTGTAGGCAAGGTATTGCGTGACGATCTAGTGAAAGCACTACAATACTTTTCACTCCGCGACTTTACGCACTTTGGTACCGGCACCATATTGATGCGCACAAGCAGGGACGTAGAAAAAATTCAATCTGTTCTCGGGGAAGGTTTAAATATGATCCTCCCTATGCCACTCATGATTTGCGTCGGTCTAGGACTTACCTTCTATAAGAGCTGGCAACTAGGTCTCGTCATCCTTGCTGTTATGGCTTGCATGATACTTACCATTATCTTTATTGAAAGTCGCGCCTTGCCAATTATCAAAGCTATACAATTAAAGCTAGATGATATTACTGATCTGGTCCGAGATCATATCGTAGGTATGCCTGTTATCAGAGCTTTCAACAGGAGAACCTACGAAAACGACAAGGAATTTGTTATTTTTACAGAATCCGCACAACTGAACAAAAAACTGCACCAAACCTTTGCCATCGGTTTACCGACGATACTCATTCTATTTAATATGAGTACCGTAACTATTCTCTGGTTCGGCGGCTACAATGTCAGTATGGGCTCCCTACAAGTTGGTGATATCATGGCCGTTATCGAATATGCAAACCTCATCCTATTGAGCATGCTCATGGCCATATTCGTAATTATCGACATCCCGGAAGCTATCGTGTGTTACGCTCGTATTCGTGAGTTATTAGAACACGAAAATACCGATACATTCCCTGAACCATATAACAGTAGTATTAAAAATTCAGTTTCTCAATCTACTAAGCATTCTACTAATCAAGCAAGATACCAAAACTCTACGGCAACGACAACCGCAACTGCAACTGCAACTGCAACTGCAACTGCAACTGCAACTGCAACTGATGATACACCTCTTCTGGAATTCCGCAATGTTACCTTCCGTTACGATAATGCTGAGTCCCCTGCGCTGGAAAATATCTCCTTTAAGGTACATCATGGCGAAACTTTAGCGATTATGGGCGATATCGGTTCTGGTAAAAGCACAATCACCAACCTTATCCCTCGCCTCTTCGCCATCGAGTCTGGAGATATTCTCTTTAAAGGTAAATCCATTTATGAGTGGAATGTAGATGACTTGCGCGCTCATATTGGCTATGTACCACAAAAGGCTTATTTGTTTACCGGAACTATCGATATGAACGTTCGATATGGAGCCGCCTCAGGACAAGTACTGTCAGTGGAAGATGTAGTAAATGCATGCCACTTGGCTAAGGCAGATGAGTTTATCAATCGTCTTGAAGGTGGGTACCAGTATATGGTTTCCCAAGGTGGTACCAATCTATCAGGTGGTCAACGGCAACGCCTTGCTATGGCTAGAGCCTTAGTGCGTAAACCTGATTTATTCATATTCGACGATAGCTTTTCCGCCCTAGACGGCACTACCGAGCGTGCTGTTCGTACAGCACTACATGAGGAATTACAAAAGGACAATCGGCCAGCCCTCATTTCTGTGGAGCAAAAGGTAAGTGCTGCAAAAAAAGCAGACCATATTCTAATCATCAACAGAGGTCAAATTGCAGGATATGGCACACATAATGAGCTAGCAACTACCTCAACTGTATATCAACAAATTTTAGCATCTCAGGAGGTGACAGCATGAGCCCATTACGTCGTTTCCTAGTCGAATCTAAAAGCCAATGGAGCTGGCTCGCTCTCCTCATCTTAGCACTTATTACTGCGGCTATATTTGAGGTCTCCGCTCCAGTGTTACTTGGTAAAGTGGTAGATGCTATTGTTAGTGGATTACAAACAAATCAAGATATCAATACTATCTTTGCCTCTATTGATACAATCATCCTCTGGCTCATTGCCATCTATAGTGGGCATGCCTTATTCACCTACTTTGGGGAATACATGATGGCCTCTATCGGTTCAAAGACAGTACTCGCTTTACGTACACGCATGAGTACTCATTTATACTCATTGCCTATCGAGTACTTTCACGATCACCAGCGAGGTGATTTACTAAGTCGTCTCACCTCTGACTCAGATACTGTAGCAGAAACAATAGGCGAAGGCGTGCCAGGCCTTGTATCTGCCATTATCGGCATCATCGGTGCCACGGCTATGATGATTTGGATCAACCCTATACTAGGCATCTCTATCATCGCCATTATATGTATAGGTATCGTATGTTTAACATGGCTATCTAAACGAGCGCGTCGCGTCTATCTCAAAAACCAAAGTGCTCTAGGTGCTTTCAATTGTGGTATAGAGGAAATTGTAGTAGGAAAACCGCTTATCCAAACCTTTGGACTAGAAGAAACCACTACTAATCAAGTAAACATACTTAACGAGAATCTCTTTAAAAGTATGCGAAATGCTGCTTTTACGAGTCAGCTCGTAGAACCTCTTGTAAAATTTCTAAATCAATTCACCTATTGCCTCGTCGCTATTCAAGGGGGCCTCATGGTGTTGCGTGGCTCCATATCCATCGGTGACATTCAGGCCTTCTTCCTCTACGTAGGTCAAGTATCGGATCCACTCTCTCGTAGTTCCTACATTATGACAAAATTTCAAGAAACTGCTGCCGCTTTAGGCCGTATTTATGAGGTCATAGATACACCATCTGAAATCGATAATGGAAAACTTGTGTTATCTAATAGTAAATCCCCTATTAACACAGATACGATTGGCTCGGATTCCTCTATAATGGCTAATACCTCGAATCCTATAACGCATACAGGCGCTATCAACTTTGAACATGTTGATTTTGGCTATACACCATCCAATGTGTTTATGAGGGATATCAACATTCATATTCCTGGTGGATCCATGGTAGCCATTGTAGGCCCTACGGGAGCTGGTAAATCAACCTTGGTGAACCTCATCATGCGCTTTTACGATATTATGAAAGGCCGTATCACCATTGATGGCATCGACATTCGTGATGTATCTCGTGAAAGCTTACATAATACAGTAGGCATGGTATTGCAAGATGCATGGATTTTCACAGGCACTATTGCTGATAACATCGGCTACGGTAAGCCAAATGCTACTCGTCAGGAAATCGAATATGTAGCAAAGCTGGCCATGGCAGATTACTTTATCCGTACCTTGCCAAATGGTTATGATACAGTGCTCAAACAAGGTGGTGATGACCTATCTCAAGGTCAACGCCAATTGATTACCATCGCTCGCGCCTTCTTGGCAGACCCTAGTATTCTCATCCTAGACGAGGCAACGGCTAACGTCGACACACGTACCGAAGTAGAGGTTCAAAAAGCGATGAACACACTCCTCAAAGGACGTACAAGTATCGTTATTGCCCATCGCTTGTCTACAATCAAAAATGCAGACTTCCTACTAGTAGTTGAAAATGGCACCATTGTGGAACAAGGGACACACCAAGAACTTATAGAGCGCGGTGGTCACTATAAAGAACTATACGAAAACTATGTGGCAGGAAGACGAGCCATGACAAGCAGCTTGATAGTACTGATAATTATATTGTTTTCGAAGCTTGTCTAAATCTTTTTCGTTTAGTATACTATTGTTAATCATAAACTGATTAACACTCATTTGTCCGCTTGATTGGACGTTATTGACTGTTAGTTGGTTTATTTTTTGTATTACCATACAATAGAATTATAGGAAAAAAGAACCACTCATAAGCTACAACTTATCAGTGGTTCTATTATTTACACACATATTTAATATGTATCTCTATTGATTATTCACCTTTTGGTACGAACCATAGGCCGTTATTATTTTTTTCCATATAGTCTTTGAATTCTTGAGAGTGGTATGCTGCCACAAGGTCTTTCGCCCATTGTGCATCTTTATTTTTTTCATTAACTACAACTTGCAATAACCATTGTGGCAATACATCTTCGTTTGCAAGAGCCGTTTTAGGATTAATTTTTGCATTATAAATGATAGCACCAGTAATAACAATATAATCGAAATCAGTACGCACAGAAGGAATTGTAAGGGATTTCATTTCTGTAAATTTAAGATGTTTAGGATTTTCAATAATATCTGCTTGTGTTACTGTCGCTAAATCTTTATTTGGATCAAGTTTAATCCAACCGATTTTTTGCAATAACGCATAAGCACGAGCCATGTTGGATGCATCATTAGGTACTGCAATTGTGTCCCCATCTGCCACTTGATCTAAAGATGTTTTAGAACCGCTAAAAATTCCTGCTGGCACTGTTGGAATTGGAGTTAAGGCTACAAGATGGCCATTTTGTTTTTCGTTGAAGTTTTTCATATATGCTGTATGTTGTTCAACATTGAAATCTACTTCACCATCACTCAACACTTGGTCTGCTTGTACCAAGTCAGACATATCTACACCTTTGAAGGTATAGCCTTGTTTCTCCAAAATTGGTTTAACACCTTTTTCGAATAATTCAGAGTAAAGTCCTTGCGACTTACTATAGGTTAATTCTTTCTTTGCTCCATTATCACTGTTATTGGAACCACAGCCTGCGATGAAAGCTACGCTAAATACTAATGCCGCACCAAGGGCAAGAAGTTTCTTAAATTTCATGGTATATCCTCCTATACTTTCACAATCAATATATTTAAAATTGTTTTACAAATTAAGAACGACGAGCTCGTCGCGCAAAATAGTTACCAATGGTCTGAATAATTTGTACAAAAACGATAAGAATAACAACAGTAAACAGCATAAGTGGGAAATTTAACCGCTCATACCCATAGGTAAGTGCCAAATCACCAACACCACCTGCACCAATAGCACCAGCCATAGCCGTAGCACCGATGAGTCCTATAGTCCCTGTCGTAACAGACAAAATTAAAGAACCTTTCGCTTCAGGCAATATAAAATGCCAAATAACCTCAAAATGAGAAGCCCCCATTGATTGCGCGGCTTCGATAATGCCTTTACTAACCTCTAAAATAGAATTTTCAAAAAGGCGTGCAAGGTATGGCGCAATAAAGATAACTAGTGGAACTATAGCCGCAGTAGTGCCCACGCGTGTACCGACAATCATTTTTGTTAAGGGCAATATAAATACCATCAAGATAATAAATGGTACTGACCGTACCGTATTAACAATTGTATTTGTGATGGTGTAAATAATATTATTTCTAATAATCCCATTTGGGCTTGTTACGACTAATGTAACAGCCATAATGAGGCCCAGTATTGTGCCGAGAAATAGTGAGACAAACACCATAAACAAGGTCTGTTCTGCTGATAGCAATAACTGTGCCCCAGAAACACCTAATTCCTGTGAAAAGAAGTCCATTATATTTCTACCTCCTCCCAATCAACAGCTTGTGACAAAAGGTATTCTTTCACCTTACCCACTTCCAAGTCATTACCTATGAATTGAACTATGAACACGCCCAATACCGTATGTTCTAACTCAGTTACGGTAGCAAATAGCACGCTAGTCTCTAGATCATAGGTCTTATTAATATGATGAAGCACATTATCCGTTGTATTACTACCGAGAAAATGCATCTTCAAAATCGTATACTCTCGCTTTTCACAAGCCAATGTATGTTTTACTGTTGTAGGAATTTCATCTGGAATCACGGTTCTTACAAATCGTTTTGTTGTATTATGCTTAGGTTTGCTAAACACTTGCAATACAGAGCCTTCTTCTATAAGATGACCTTTTTCCATAACGGCTACACGGTTACAGATTTTTTGAATTACATCGATTTCATGTGTAACGATGACAATCGTTATACCTAATTCGCGATTCACCCGTTCTAAGAGCTGAAGTATAGACTCAGTTGTATCCGGATCAAGTGCACTTGTCGCTTCATCACATAATAGAATAGATGGATCTGTTGCAAGTGCACGAGCAATACCGACGCGCTGTTTCTGTCCACCAGATAACTCATCTGGGTAGGCATTAGCCTTATCCGATAAGTCAACAAACGCTAAGAGGGACTTAACCTTCTTATCTATCGTTTTCTTGGGAACACCATTTAAAACAAGAGGAATTGCTACATTATCATATACAGATTTAGCATTCAGCAGGTTAAACTGCTGAAAAACCATGCCAATGCGTTTACGGATTTTTCTTAGCTCATTAAAGTTGAGGCTATTAATATTAACGCCATCAATTTCTACATAACCTGTTGTAGGCACTTCAAGAGCATTAATCATCCGTAATAATGTTGATTTTCCAGCACCACTAAAACCAATAATGCCAAAGATATCTCCTTTTTCAATTGTGAAAGTTACATTTTCTAAAGCTGTAACCTTTTGCTTATTATAATTAAACTCTTTGGTTAAATTATGTATAGAGATCACACTATCACCCCTTATTTAATCCCATTAAACACAAGGGAATTAACTTTATTTTAAATCATATCTTGTAAGTATGTTTTAACTGTAGATTAAGAATACTACACTTTAAAAACACTGTCAATAAGAAAATCCCCTAATAAGTTTTCCACTTATCAGGGGATTTAAATTCTAGCAACGCGCTATATCCTGGATTATATATTTAATTGTTATCGACATTTATTAAACATATACAAGGAACCTAATATAATAGGCGCCCCAATATATAGTCCCATATCCGGTATTTCTCCTACGAGTATCGCAGCACCTATGGCTGCTACTACTGGGGAGAGATACATAAAATTCGTCACATCAGATACACGTTCCGCATGTTCTAATGCATAGCTCCAGAATACAAAGCCCAATGCGCTGGAGAAGAAGGCCAAATACATAATAGCGGCCCATGTAATTGCAGGTGCAGCAGCAATATTGGCAACGGATTGCGATACAAAGGGCAGGGACATAATAGCGCCGGTAAACATAGACCAAGTCGCTACGGTAATTGGATCATGTCCTTTTAAACTCAATCCGCGATTGACGATGTTATATATCGCAAAAAGCACCATACCCAGCAAGGTCCAAAATGCCCCGACTGGTATATTAATAGATCCATTCCAAAGAATAATGATGGCCACTCCTATAAATGCGGTAATCGTAAACACCCATCCAATGGGTCTCATATGATCTTTATATACTACCAAAGCCATCAGTGCCGTTGTCATAGGCGTTAGTGCCATGATAATGCTCGATGTAGCTGCAGGAATGGTCATAAGCCCTTGATTAAATACGACTTGATATACAAAATTCCCTGTCATGCCAAGTACTATATATAAGCCCCACTCGCGCCAGCTCGTAGGAATATGTAATCCTCTAGCAACGCCGATTATAAGCATCAACATAGCTCCACCCACAACACGAGCCACAGAGAGAGTTAAGGAATCCACGTATTGCAATGCTATTTTGCTACATGGAAATGCGGTTGCCCAAACAGCTATGGTCGCTAACGCCCCTAAGACGGCTTTCACCTGATTCGACATAACACTATGCCCCCTTTTTATAATTCAATATAGTTCAATTATACCCTCTTAGAGAATAAAATGTTACACCTCTGAAAGCATCTTATCGACGAACCCGATATTATTGAAATGTATTTTCATTATTTCAAAATAATATCAGAGAGTACAACACTTTATTATACAGGGTAAACAATTACATGTCTGTCTCTATAGATACTGTTTTTCCCACATCTATTTTATATACCCCTTAATATAAATAACATCTATAGTTACGAAATTTGCATAGTATGTATTGAAAATTTATATCATTTATATATTGTGAGTTTTAGATAAACATTGTACACTAGATATATCAAAATCTATAGTTATATCCATTTATGGAGGTGCAAAATGCAACATACTGCATGGAAAGATTTTAACACAGGTGTGTGGGATAAAGCGATTGACGTACGCGACTTTATCCAAAGAAACTATGTTCCCTATGAAGGGGACGACTCCTTCCTAGTTGGTCCTACAGAACGTACTACAAAATTGTGGGACAAGGTAATGAAACTATACGAAGAAGAACGCGAGAAAGGTGGCATGCTTGATGCCGATACTTCCGTGGCAACACACATCACTGCGCATGCGCCAGGATATATCGACAAAGACCTTGAAACAATCGTTGGTTTACAAACTGATAAACCTCTAAAACGCGCTATGTTCCCTTATGGCGGCCTTCGTACAGCAAAATCCGCTATCGAAGAATATGGCTTTAAAATGGACCCTCAAACAGAGGACTTCTTCAAAAAGCATCGTAAAACTCACAACGATGGCGTATTCGATGTATATACACCAGAAATGCGTGCCGCTCGTACCGCACATATCGTAACTGGTTTGCCAGATGCGTATAGCCGTGGTCGTATTATCGGTGACTACCGTCGTATCGCATTATATGGTATCGACTATCTAATCGAAGAGAAAAACCAAGAATTCAACATCACTATGGGTGATATGCTTGAAGACGTAATCCGCGACCGCGAAGAAATTAAAGATCAAATCCGTTCCTTGAAGGAATTAAAAGAAATGGCTGCGTCCTATGGTTACGATATCTCCGAGCCAGCAAAAGACGTTCGCGAAGCTATGCAATGGATTTACTTCGGCTACCTTGGCGCTATTAAAGAGCAAAACGGTGCTGCTATGTCCATCGGCCGTAACTCTACATTCCTAGACATCTATGCTGAACGTGACCTTCGCAACGGTACATACACAGAGGAACAAATCCAAGAGTTCGTAGATCATTTCATCATGAAATTGCGCATGGTTCGCTTCGCACGTATCCACGAATACAACAACTTGTTCACAGGCGATCCTGTATGGACTACTGAATCTATCGGTGGTATGGGTACTGACGGTCGTACATTGGTTTCCAAAATGTCCTTCCGTTACTTACATACATTGACTAACCTTGGTCCTGCTCCAGAACCAAATCTCACTGTATTGTGGTCTCCTCGCATGCCTATCGGCTTCCGTCGTTTCTGTGCGAAATTATCCATCGAAACATCTTCCATCCAATACGAAAATGACGAATTGATGCGTCCTAACTCTGGCGATGACTATGCTATCGCATGTTGCGTATCCCCAATGCGTATTGGTAAGGAAATGCAATTCTTCGGCGCTCGTTCTAACCTAGCCAAATGCTTGCTTTACGCAATCAATGGCGGCGTTGACGAAAAACTTAAGAAACAAATTGGTCCTAAATACCGCCCTATCACGTCTGAGTACTTAGAATTCGACGAAGTATGGGAACGATTTGACGACATGATGGAATGGTTGGCTGGCGTATATGTAAACGCATTGAACATCATTCACTACATGCACGACAAATACGCGTATGAAAAATTAGAAATGGCATTACATGACCGCAAGGTAACTCGTTGGTTTGCAACTGGTATCGCTGGTTTATCCGTAGTAGCTGACTCCTTGTCTGCCATTAAATACGCTAAGGTAAAACCTATTCGCGACGAAAACGGCATCGCTGTTGATTTCGAAATCGAAGGTGAATTCCCTAAATATGGTAACGATGACGATCGTGTAGATAGCTTGGCTTCTATGGTTGTTTCCACATTCATGAACAAAGTGCGTAAACATCCTACATACCGTCAATCCGTTCCTACTATGAGCTTGTTAACAATTACTTCTAACGTAGTATACGGTACTGCAACAGGTTCTACTCCAGATGGCCGTAAAGCTGGTGAAGCTTTCGCTCCTGGCGCAAACCCTATGCATGGTCGTGATTCTCACGGTGCTGTAGCTTCGTTGTCTTCCGTTGCAAAAATGCCATGGCGCGATTGCTCTGACGGTATTTCCAATACCTTCTCCATCGTTCCAGACGCATTAGGTAAATCTGGTGAAACATTTGTAGCCGTAGGCGATTTTGATATTGAGTTAGACCCTTCTCAATTGCCTAACTGCAATACAAACTTCGCATGCAGCGAACCAAATGTTACTATAGAGGAAGAAAAATAATCTTCCATCGTATTGTATGCTTTCACCGGCATCAATACTCGTATCTTGGTTGAAAGGAGGAATACCCATGAGCAACCAACAACAAGTTGATAACTTGGTAGAATTATTGGATGGCTACTCCCAAAAAGGTGGTCACCATTTGAACGTTAACGTGTTCACTCGCGAAACATTGTTAGACGCTCAAAAACATCCTGAATTGTACCCTCAATTGACTGTTCGTGTATCTGGTTATGCAGTACACTTCAGCAAATTGACAAAACAACAACAGGACGAAGTTATTTCTCGTACATTCCATCAACAAATCTAATCGAGGTTTTCTATGACTGGACGTATTCATTCGATTGAAACGATGGGTACGGTTGATGGTCCAGGCATGCGCATGGTGGTATTCCTACAAGGATGCCCCATGCGTTGTGCTTATTGCCACAATCCTGATACATGGAATGAAACTAGCGCCGAAGCTAAGCTCATGACCGTTGAAGAATTGTGGGACCAGTACGAACGTAACCGCCAATTTTATACTAATGGTGGTATCACCGTCACAGGTGGGGAAGCTCTGATGCAAATCGATTTTGTAACTGAGCTTTTCACATATTTCCGTGAAAGAAACGTCCATACCTGTTTAGATACAAGTGGAATTTGTTTTGATCCCCACCAAGAGGTGGCATACCGTAAGTTACTGAGCGTTACCAGTCTCGTAATCCTAGACATTAAAGAAATCGATCCTGCCAAACATCTGTGGCTAACAGGCAAACCGTTAGAGCCCATTCTCGGGTTTGCTCGATTAACAGCAGACGCGGAAGTTCCGGTTTGGGTTCGTCACGTAGTAGTCCCAACGATTACAGATAATGCTGATCATCATTATCGGCTAGGATTCTTTCTAGGGTCGCTTAAGAATCTACAGGCTGTTGATTGCTTACCCTATCACGTCATGGGTACTGCCAAATACAAGGAGTTAGGTATTACCTATCGCCTCGACGGCATCCCTGCTGCCACAAAAGCTGTAGCAGCACAAGCAACTAGAACTGTTGTGGAAGGCATCAAGGCCTATAGACGCCATTGGTGGAGTCCCATCAAAACTCAAATCAATCATAATCAAGTTTGAGGATAACTACCTCCCTTGATATATATACATATATATACCAAGACTTGATCTATGATAGCCCTAAACAATAGAGCCGCCCCCACACAACCGGGGACGGCTCTTATTGTGTTTAAATAAACTTTCTATCATACAAACGGGCTGCAATGAGGACAACCAAACAGGACCCCACATTATGAACTAACGCACCGGTAGTAGGTGTCAAAACCTCAAGTAATGAAAGAATAATAGCGATACAGTTAATGGCCATTGATAAAGCAATACTAAATTTAATAGTTCTAATCGTAGCATCTGATAGTCGCTTAATATATGGAATTTTGTTAAGATCTTCACTCATCAATGCAATATCAGCTGTTTCTATGGCAATATCACTACCGATACTCCCCATTGCAATACTCACATCAGCAGTCTTCATAGCTGGTGCATCATTAATTCCATCACCAACCATACAAACCTTGTGGTGTTTTCCTTGCAACTCTTCAATAATACTCACTTTTTCTCCAGGTAAAAGCTCCGCATGTATTTCAGAAACACCTGCTTTTTTGCCAATATATGTAGCCGTTTCTTTACTATCCCCCGTAAGAAGTACTGTTTTCATAGCTAGGCTAGAAACTGCAGACAACATATCTGCCGTATCTCGTCGCATTGTATCAGATAAAGCAATAATACCTATAATATGATCTTTATCGGCAATAATGATAGATACCTTTCCTTCACTTCGATATGTATTAACGTTTTGTTGAACCCTTTCATCAACAATAATATTATGTTCCTCAAGAAAACGTTCATGACCACAATATAATGTAACACCGTTTATTACGGCAATAATGCCCCGTCCTACGGACATTGTAAACGAAGTAGTAGCAAGTATTTCTAAATCTTGATGTATGGCATGAGAAACGATAGCCTTGCCAATAGGATGCTCGCTCTTAGCCTCCGCAGATGCAGCTAATTGAAGAATATCGACCTCACTATAATCTGTATCAACGACCAAAATAGATTGAACCGATAACTGACCACGTGTTAATGTGCCGGTTTTATCAAATGCCATGGTATCCACTTTTCCCATAGTTTCAAGAATTTCACCAGATTTAATAATAACGCCATGTTTAGTAGCTTGACCAATAGCGGCCATAACCGCAGTAGGTGTAGCAAGCACCAATGCACAAGGACAAAATACTACCAACACAGTAACACCGACGATGATATTTCCAGTTACTATATAGCCTATGCATGCAATCATCAATGCAATAGGAACCAATCGACTAGCAACAGTATCAGCTATACGCTGAATCGGAGCCTGTTTCTGTTCTGCATTTCGAATAAGCTGAATCATTTTTTGAATAGAACTATCTTCGCCCACTTTAGTAGCTATAATATCTATGGCACCAAAACAGTTAATAGTTCCACCAAATACATCATCATCAATTGTTTTATCAACAGGTATAGACTCTCCTGTCATAATGGATTGATCTACCGTTGTTTCACCGTTAATGATTCGCCCATCTACAGGTATTGTTTCGCCCGGAAGGATTCGCAAGTAATCACCACTTTGTATAGACTCTACGGAAATCATTATTTCTTTGTTATCTTGTATTTTACGACCCTTAACAGGTGCTAACGAAATTAACTTTTTTAACCCCTTTTTTGCTCGCTCGGTAGTTGACTCTTCAAGGAGAGCGCCTAAAGCCATAATAAACGCTACCTCACCAGCCGCAAATATATCTCCGATGGCAACGGCTGCAAACATAGCCATGGAAATCAATAGAGCTGATGAGATTTTACTAATTCCCTTATTATATACGATCCTTCGAATAGATAAATACACAAGAGGAAAACCACAAATAATAACGGTAACCCAAGAAGGCTCAAAAGGGAATATATTTTGAAACGGACTCTGTCCACCAAACTCCTCTATCAAATGCGGAATCCCATCAAGCAGTAAAAATAGCCCCGCTAAAATCGTCATATATAAACCAGATAATATATCATGTATTCGATGTACCATACAGCAATCTCCCTTATAAAACTTTCACTATCAATATGAATTGAATTATGACTATACTTACAGTACAATAATTACGATAGCGAACAATTTGTTCACTTTAATTGTATCAACCTATGGTTTTAATACAATATATAAAACATCATATATGTTCATTACGGAACATATATGATGTTTTGTACTAAAAGTATGACAGGAGTTAATATGGATCGTAGACAGAAAAGAACTCGCAAAGCCATATTTATAGCTTTTAACGAATTATTATCTAAAAAGGCGTATGACAAAATCACCGTTCAAGAAATCATTAGTGCCGCAGATATTGGCCGCACCACATTTTATGCTCATTTCGACACAAAAGAGGCTTTACTAGAAGCCCTCTGCGAAGACTTATTTTTACATATAAAAGATAGTATTAACCATTTACCTCATGCTCATGGGCTTTATCAACAAAGTATTTACCCAGTCTCAGTATTTGGTCATTTATTACAACATTTACAGCAAAATGAAAATAAAATCCTCGAACTACTAGCTAGTGATAATAACGAAATCTTTTTGCGCTATTTTAGAGATCATCTAAATGAGTTGGTGCAAGGATATTTCATCAATCAAGACCGTAAAGCAAATACAAATCTACCGGATGACTTTATCATCAATCATATTTCAGGTAGTTTTGTCGAAATGGTGTTATGGTGGGTAAAAAACGGCATGAAAGAATCGCCTACAAAATTAGACAATTACTTCCATGCCGTTATAGAACCTATTATATAATTATTTAAATTTTATCAAGATACAACATTAATTGGTTCACCCTTAAAAAAGGCTTGTACATTATCTCGAATAATGCCTACCAAGCGTTGGCGTGTTTCAAGACCTTTCCATCCCATATGAGGTGTGATAATAACATTATCCAGTGTATATAGAGGGCTATCCTCTGCGGGAGGTTCTACCTCTTGTACATCAAGGCCTGCACCTGCAATGCATTTAGCAGCTAATGCTTCACAAAGGTCTGCTTCATTAATGAGTGCACCACGACCAGTATTAATGATGATTGCCGATGATTTCATCTTAGCGATTGTATCCTTATTAATCATATGTTTAGTTTGCTCATTCAATGGGCAATGCAATGTAATATAATCACTATGTTCTAGTAATTCATCAAGGCTCACATAACGAATGCCATCTCCATCAGCCTTTGGTGTACGTGTATGAATCAAAATATTCATGCCAAGTGCTTTTGCTACTTTAATCACTTCCATACCGATATGACCAGCGCCAACAACACCTAGTGTTTTACCATTTACTTCTGTATGGCTCACTTGTAGATATTTTGTAAAATTACTACGGTCGCCTTTTGCGAGCATGCCGATTTGTTGTTGCATAGTAGACGCGAAATTGAGGATCATCATGATTACCGTATGTGCTACACGTTCTGTGCTATAAGCTGGTATATTACAAACCGTTATCTCCTTTGCTCTCGCCGCAGCAAGATCGACATTGTTATATCCAGTACCCGCTTCTACGATGAGTTTTACTGAGTCAGGGAATTGTGAGAGTAAATCCGCCCCTACTGGCAATTCTTTGGTCACCACCACACGAGCCCCTTGAATGCGTTCAATAAGCTCTGCATTAGTACTATCGTCATAGACCTGTACATCATTTGATAGAACAGAAAAATCTAGTAAATGATCATAATTCATCTTGCCTGCATTTACCACTACAACTCGTTCGTTCATAATATCCTCCTCTATGTTTCTATGATTTGTGAAAGCATCTTATATACTAATTATACTACCAAAAGCTGTGAATTATACGTCATATTCAATATCATCCTATACTAATTATGACTAATAACATCTAGATAATAAGTATAAATGAAATTTTAGCATAAACTTTCACAAAAACTATTGTTTAATTCCACAAAAGTTATACAATAAAAGTAATGTAAATTAGGAGTAATGAATATCATGAGACCAACATATTTAACGATTGATACAAGCTTGGTTCGAGAGAACCTACGAAAAATAAAAGATAGCCTCCCTGAGTGGAGCACATCCACGGCCGTAATCAAGGCTAATGGATATGGTCACGGCAGCGTTATGATGGGGCGTATCGCTGTCGAGGAAGGGTATGAATCATTAGCCGTTGCCATTCCAGAGGAATCAGTACCGCTTCGCAATGCAGGCATTATGGTACCTATTTATCTATTAGGCCTTACTAGACCTCAATCCTTTGAACTTGTAGCGGATACCAATTCTATTCCTGCTGTTTGCGAATCCACAGATTTAGAGGCTCTTAACAAGGTGGCTGACAACCACGATATGATTATCCGTGTCGCCGTAGCTGTTGATACAGGCATGCATCGTATAGGCATTAAACCAGAGGATGCGGTAGAGTTCATTAAGCGCGTTGAATCCTATCCCAATCTTGCAGTGGATGGATTCTTTTCACATATGAGTAATGCTGATGCAGCAGATCAAAGCCACGCACATGGACAAGCGCAAAAATTCCATACAATGGTGGACGAAATCCGTGCCTTTAGACCTGATGCGGACTATCGCTTCTCCTTGGCAAACAGCGCCGGTCTATTATCCGTAAAGGATAGTCTATTCACAGATGCACGACCAGGTATCATCCAATACGGCATCATGCCATCTCTGGACGTGCCAAATCGTCTAGGTCTTAAACCGGTACTCTCTTTCCATAGCGAAGTGGTACATGTACAACATCTAGATGCTGGTGAAAGCATTGGCTACGGTTCTACCTATGTGACTCCTGAGCCAATGACCATTGCAACGATTCCTGTTGGCTATGCTGATGGTTATCCTCGAAGCCTATCTAATCGAGGTACCGTCCTCATCCAAGGTACTCGTTGCCCTGTGGTAGGCCGTATCTGTATGGACCAATTCATGGTGGCAGTGCCAGATACAATTACAGTAAAACCAGGCGACAAGGTTGTATTATTGGGTTCTCAAGGTCATGAAAGTATCTCAGCTCTTGAAATTGCAGCGCTTGCGTCCACTATTCCTTATGAAATTTTCTGTGGGTTCTCCGATCGAGTACCACGACAATATATATAAACGACTAAGAGGCTGATATTCGGTTTTACGAATATCAGCCTCTTTCAAGAATAAAGGCACCACCAATATCTTGGTGATGCTTTTATTCTCCTATACCATGCACATGTGTGTGTGGAAAAGATAATATTTATGAAAAGGGAGGGAAGCCCTTCATAAGGAGGCCCAAAGGCGACAGATAACATAGGAGAGAGTCAACGTAAGTCTGTCCACCAGAGGGCCCTGGTGAATGCATATGGGAGATGTTATGCATTCATTAGCGCTGATGGGATAGCGCTAGCTCCGTGTAATGGTATAGTAGTTATTCACTAACTGAATTCATCTTACCTATCTCATATGAGATATAAATTAAATTATTAAGATTTACTATTATCCGGCATGAAATATATGTGAAAATTTGGCTATATCACCATATAATATAAGAGTTTATATTCATGAATAATCATTTCATATTAATGACTATATGTACTACAATGCCCATATTATGAGTACTCTTTATAAATTCAAAGAATACATGTCAAAATAAATATAGTAGTCCATAATTCATGAGCAAATTTTTAGAAAATCTCACAAAAATAAACATATCGCTCCCAAGAAATAGGAGCGATATGTTTTCGTACAGCCAATAGGCCTATACAATTATTCCTTACAGTAATAATTATTCTTTATAGTACTGACTATTCTTCATGTGAAACAGGATTTACCGTTTTTAAAGAGGGCTTCCAGTTAACCAAATAATAGCTATATACATTAACAAAAGGAATTAAAAACCCAAGAATCCAGAAAGCACTGCGCCCCGCATCATGTAATCGCCGATAACAAGCAGCAATATTAGCCGCTAACCACCATACGCCCATAAGGCCACCGTAAAAATTATTCATAAATTCATTTACAAAATACGAAGATACGGCAAAGGGTAATACCTTTTGTAAGATTACAGCAACAATAATATAAATCAGCCAAAACAGAACGTTTCCCCAGAAAATTTCATGGCGCTTAGTGCGGCTTTTATAGTCTATAACGCCATCAAAAAACATATATTTATAGGACTCTAAACCCTTGCCAATCCCCAGTGAATCAGTCCAGCTTTCACCTTCCTTAGCAATAGGCATAATTGTTTCATAGGACAATTCATAATTTCCTATCACTTGGCCTCCATCAGGTAATCCATACGTATTACGGGCCTTATTTTTACGGAGTAAACAGGATGCTAAGCAAACCAAATGCATTATCGCACTACCTCTAAACATGAACATAAATGTATCATCAATGGATAGATGAGCTCCTATAAGAATAGGCTTGAGGAATGTAATGCAAAGTACAAGGTTTGTTATCATAACAACGATAAAGGCAAAGGTTCCTAGAGCAGGCGCCCACGTGCGATTTACATCGTTATATCGTCTTTTAATGAGTACCGCAACCAATAGATTCGTTATAAACACTAATATAGCTGCACACCAAAAGAATGTAGGGCCACTAATAAGAAAAGGCGATGTAGCAGACATGGTTATCCCCTTATCCACAGTCATAGTTACGCGACCACCTAAAACAGATGCTAATAAGATAAGCATGGTCCACGTATAAATAATATGGATATTGATAATCGCAAACGCATACGGGAAGTTCGTTATCCGCCTATTCTCCTTTATGCTTTTTATATTGCTTAGAAACGCTCTCCACTCTTCTTTAAGCTGCATAGCATACACCTCTCTCAAACAAACATAAAAATGCCACAGGGCCAAAACCTTGTGGCATTGGATTCATAATTAAATTTATATCATTGCATCAAAATAAATGCAACTATTTAACGCCTTTAACAGAAAGTAATTCACCTGTGAAAGCATCAATAATAACTTCGATTTCTTGATGATTAGCTGCACCAAACTCTACATCATATACGAAACGGCCTTTTTCATTTTTTACAGACCAGCTATTAAGGCTTGTCGCTTGACCTTGTGCTTGAGCAAAGGCAAAGTTAACGATAGCTTGTGGCGGCAAAATACGAGTAGGATCAAAGGCTTTGCGTTCTAAAGCAACTTTGTAGTCCCCGTCTTTTGTTTCGCTCATTTGATCTGTACTGAAATTATATTTCAACTCATATCTACCAGTTGTATCGAAGCCCTCTACTTCATATTTGATTTGACTATCTTCGCCATCAAATGCAATTTCTGTAATCGCTGCTTTTGGATGTCTTTCAATAAAGGCATTAAGCAAAAGATTAGCACCCGCAATCCCTGCATGATTAGCATCAACAGCCTCTACTGTTGGTTCTACAGGTACAATATCAGCCGCATTTACAGCAGGTGCGTTTACCCCAAATGCCGCTGCTAATGCCAACGCAATACTACCTTTTACTAACAAAGATTTCATAATATCCTCCTACATAAATAGTTTAGTAAATATTCCATATACTTCTATTATACACAATAAACGGTGTTTCACGAATAAAATAATCACACACAGCGGCACTTATGATACAATTTATATATCTATATACTATCTAATCAATACATACAAGTGAGTGCTATGATTTCCTTATATCCAACCTTTTATCACACATTTCAATGTAAAGCAAATAATTGCCGTCACACATGCTGCCAAAAATGGACCATCGATATTGACGAAGATACTGCGGCTAAATACAACGCATTACCTACACAATTAGGGAAAGACCTTCGTAATTTTATTACCATCGATGATGAAGGGGCCCATTTTATATTTAGCGTCGAACAACCGACCTGTCCCCTTTTACAAGAGGATGGTCTATGTCGTGTGGTTTTAGAGCTCGGTGAAGAAGGTTTATGCGAAACATGCCACATGCATCCTCGTTTCTATAAATACATAGAAGATCTAGAGCTTTGTGGTGTAGGGCTCTCCTGTGAAGAATCCGTAGAAAAGTTGCTATCCTCTAAAGGAGATCAAGTGCAATTTACCATAGAGGATGATGAGGGCGAGTTTGGAGCAGATGAACGTCCCCTATTAGAGAATATATTTGAACTGCTAGCATTGGATATTGACCCTGAACTTTGTCAGTTAGAGCTGAATCAATCAATATCATATTGCCAGGGGCTAATTGATTTATATGCAAAAACTGAACCCATTGATATAGAATGGACACAACAATTAGGTCATTTGAAAGCAACCCTTGCTAACGCAACTGTTAATAATACAACTGACCTCTTACAAACTACTAATCGCGATAAAGCCATTTTTAACAAGGTGTACCAATATATTTTATATCGACAAATCGATATGCTCGCAGAATATTCATTGAATGCCCTTGTACAATACGCCTTTAATGCGACCCTCTTTATTAGTCTAGCTGCAAGAGAATTTGGGAATCTACCAGAGCAGATTCGACGGTGGTCAGAGCAAATTGAATATGATGAAGATAATGTAGGATTTCTATTTGATGCATACGAAAAAAGCAACTACGATATATAGTTCGTAGTTGCTCTTTTTTATGATGCATAAGCAACAAGGCACCTCCCCTTTACAGGGGTGTGCCTTGTTAGAATAATAATAAGCCTATAAATTTAATGCAAACCCATATGAGATATGCGCCAGTAATAACGAGTAATCCTTCAAAGGTATTGCCCGAAATAGTAGCTCCACTTACACGTCCTACTACAGTAAGCAGTGACATCGTCAGTAATACACAGATAATACTTAGAAATACTCCGAGCAATAACACTAGCACTATAGGAGCTTTAGCAAAGCTAATAAGAACCCCTAAGCTGAACATATAGATACCAATTACCAGTTGTGTATATGCAATACAATGAAATACGCCGGTCAGAACGGTCATGGTATAGCAATGGCGTGAGCGCCACAGAGCATAGAGACTGATGAGGATTGCCATAAATAGCGCTTTCACAATCAATACTAGCCAATGACTCATATCCCAAAGAGGCGTCTTATTATTCAATTGTTCTAACAGCCCATTAATTTCAACAACATTAAGCAAGCTAAGGTGCTCAAGTCTTGTAAATATGGTGGGATTCATAATAAAGTTTCGCATGGAATCCGCATAGACCGTATCGCCAATTACAGTAAACTGATAGCATATGATGGCTAGAACTATCATTACGATTAATTGGACAACACTAGTACGACGGCGATATATACGTACGCTGTCTGTATCTATGGGACCTGCTAATCGATCTAAAAATTCAATCATATGTCCTCTTTTAATACATACTAATACTTCAACACATTTGTTAGGACCTATATGTCGGACCTAAGCAAAGCAGTTCTTCATGAACTGCTCATTTATTATAACACAAAAGCAAGGCATACTCTATACCTTGCTTTCGATTTTTTATATATTTTTGTTAAGAATTATTTAAATTTGTATACTATCTAATTATTGTAAGCTTGCTAAAATCTTAGTCAAGTTTTCATCCATTCTTTGAAGATATGTTTTGTCATCTTCGTTGCTTTCGATAGTGTAAATAGTTTCTACCTTAGCACCTACCTCTTGAGCTAATGTTTTAGATACTTCTGGACTAGCCATTTCTTCAGCAAAGATTGTAGTGATGTGATTTTCTTTAGCATACGCGATAAGCTCTGCTAATTGTGCTGCATTTGGTTCACCTTCAGCAAATACATCTTCTACGCTATTTTGTTCTAAACCAAAATCACGGCATAGGTATGCAAAGGCTGCGTGGCCTGTCACAAAGTTTTTATGAGGTGCTTTTGCAAATTCTGCTTCGTACTTTTTAATCATAGCATCTAATTTTGCTACGTATTCAGTGTAATTCTTTTCATAGTAATCTTTGTTTTTAGGATCTGCTTTTACAAGAGCCTCTTTGATATTTTTCACTTCAATTTTAGCATTTTTCAAAGATAACCATGCATGAGGATCTTCGGCACCATGTTCTTTAATTTCTTCAGGGTCAGTGTTTTTAATCGCCTCAACACCTTCAGTTGCTACAACAGTTACGAGCTTATCATTTTTAGCAGCATCGATTGCTTGTTGTGCCCAAGGCTCCATACCAAAACCATTGTAAACAAATACTTGAGCTGTTGCCAATTGTTTCATATTTTCAGGTTTCAACTCGAAATCATGTGGCTCAACGCCATCTGGAATAATGGTAGATACCTCAACCTTATCTCCGCCAATAGCCTTTGTGAATTCAGCCATCGCATTAAAACTTGTTACCACTTGGATCTTTTTACTTGCTTGTTCCTTCGGTGCATCATTACCACAGCCTGCAAATAGAGCAGCCATCAATACACCAACTACTAACAAAACCAGCTTTTTGACCATAGTAGGCCTCCTTTTCTAAAACCTTGAGTACATATGCTATTATAGAATATATACCATTCCTTAATTGCAGTTGCGACTCAATTGCATTTGTAATATAGTTATAGTATAAACGTACTGAAAATTTTGTCAATTAGAAAAGTGGTTTTTATGTTATCAATTCAACATTTATATTTTTCCTACCATAATCAACCGCCCTATGTGCTAAACGACCTTAATTTAGAGGTTCACAGTGGCGACTATATTTCCATTGTAGGCGATAATGGTTCTGGTAAAAGTACGCTCTTGCGTCTCATACTAGGTTTTTTAACCCCTGTGAAAGGAACCATCATACGAGATACAAAGAATATTCGCTATGTATCACAGAAAAATGATTTTTCTCATGCAGGATTTCCTATTACAGTAAAAGAAATCCTCGATTCATACCGAAAGCTTTTAAAAATCAAAGATAAAAATGAAGTCAATCGTGTATTAGCACTCACTAATATGACGGAATTTAAGGACCGCCTCATCAGTAAATTATCTGGCGGACAAGCACAACGTGTATCTATCGCCCGTGCTCTTATCGGCAAACCTGACCTCATCATCCTCGATGAACCATCTACGGGTATTGATCGTAAAAGCCAAGAAGGTATTTATGCGCTTCTTCGTGATTTAAACCAAAAGCATCATATTACGATAATCTCTGTTGAGCATAATCTAGAAATGGCACTCGCTAATTCAACCAATATCTATCATATTGCCAACGGCCAAGGTCACCTCTGTTCTCCTGAACAATATGCAAGCGAAATCATGCACAACACGGGACGTAACCCCATAGATCATGAAAACTGCTCCTGTTTTACAGATGTAACAGCTCAGGCTCAGGCTCAGGCTCAGGCTCAGGCTGATGATACTACGATTGAGGAGGTGCGTCATGTTTAGTTATGATTTCATGCAAAACGCCTTCTTTGTAGCCATTTGTATCTCCCTACTCTGCCCATGTATCGGTATTTTCATGGTACTTCGCCGTTCCAGTATGATTGGGGACACCATGAGTCATGCGTCCCTTGCAGGGATTACATTAGGTTTGTTAACTAATACAAACCCTATTGTAGGGGCTTTCATATTTACAGCTATCTGTGGTGCGCTCATTGAATTCTTGCGGAAATATTTTTCTCATCACCTCGATTTGATTCTCACCATAATCCTATCCCTCAGTATTGGTACCGCCATTACTCTCATTAGCTCAGGTAAACTGAAAGCTAACGCCAATGTATTTTTCTTTGGCAGCATTCTCACCGTTAATACAGCGGATATGATCAGTATTGCTATGCTTACCATATTATCGGTACTCACGTTGTATCTACTATATAACTCCTTACTCTATATAGCATACGACGAAGAAGCGGCACGAGTAGCAGGCGTAAAGGTAGATTTAATCAACTATATCTTTGCTATCTTAATGGCGGCAGCGGTCTCCATTTCTATCAAAATCGTGGGTGTCCTTGTATTAAGTGCCATGATCGCCTTACCTGTAGCCTCGGCCTTACAACTGGAAAAAGGATTTAGAACGACATTACTGTGTTCCATTGGATTTAGTTTACTAGCTATGATTATAGGCCTCTTTGGCTCTTATTATCTCAATGTAGCACCAGGTGGATTTGTTTCACTTACATCGGTATTCATTCTATTGGTAGTACTTGTAATCAAGAATATAAAGACGATTATACGTCGATTACAATTTAGCAAATAAGAGGATATTATGATACTTACAAATTGGCCTGAAGGCATAAAAAAGACCAAACAGCGCGAAGCTATTTGGTCTATATTAACTGATGCAACAAAACCCATTACGGCCCTAGATATTGCGGAAGCAATCAGTGATGGCAAAACATGGATGTCTACTATATATAGAACCTTAGAAATGTTAGAAACAAAGGGAATTATTACACGAACCACTATCATGGGTAGTGATATGGCATACTATGAGATTACTCCTCATACACATCGTCATTACGCAGTATGTACTAAGTGTGGTGACATGGTGCCACTCCATACATGTCCCGTTGTAGAAATGCCACAAGAACTAACAGATGCAGGATTTACTGTGACGGAACATCATTTGGAGATTGCAGGCATTTGCAAAAACTGTAACCATACTAAGTAAGTAAATAGAGGTCTCACAAAGCATATAGATATCACCAAAAAGGCCCCCTAGTCTAATGTACTAGGGGGCCCTTTCATATAGGATGTTTTGTTATTTAGTCTATATAGTTTTTTATCGCTTCATTGAACAAATCAACTTTGTACTTACGAATTTCATAGGTTGCCAATTGATTGGCATAATATGAATCAAATTGTACAGCCTCTTCTAACTCCTCTCGTGTTCCATGAGCGATAATAAGGCTTTCACCTGAAACATCAGGACATGTGCCAATCATTAAAAATTTTCCTGCATTAAAATATGTTTTATACCATATGTGATGCTTCTCTCTCAACGTATCAAATGTATCCTGGGGGATACGATTCATGTCGAGCTTAATATAAATCGTATACATAATAGGCTCCTATATACTTCTGACTTATACACTATAAGGATCCCTCTCTTAAACACATTATAGCATTTTTCACATCATCTATCCATTGTACGAAACAGGGCGCAGCTTTACATAAGCTACGCCCTGAGAACCTACAAAATATCTTGTTTTATACTTTCATCCATTATAGCATTAATGGAGCTACAACAAAGCCAAGTGCTACTGCAATGGCAATGGCAAGAACACCAGGAATAAAGAACGGATGGTTAAATACGAGATTACCAATTCGTGTGGAGCCAGTATCATCCATTTGTACAGCCCCTAACAATGTTGGGTATGTTGGCAGTACGAAGAGCGCGGATACGGCTGCGAAGGATGCGATAATGATATACACAGAACCTGTATTTTCTGGTGTAATGCCTAATGCTAAGATTACAGCTGGTACCAAAGCTTGCGTTGTTGCCGCTTGGCTATACAATAATGTACTAGCAAAGAAGAATGCTACCGCTAATAAGAACGGATATGCTGTTACCATGCTAGAAGCAAGAGCTTTAATTTCAGGAATATGACCTTTTACAAAGGTATCGCCCAACCATGCTACGCCAAGTACACAGACGCAGGCAGATAAACCAGATTTGAATGTACTTGTATTAACAAGTTGCGCTGTATCAATTTTACAGAAGAATGTAATTGCCGCCGCAATGATCATCATAAAGCCGATGATGGCATCATTTCGACCAAAGATAACCGGTTTAATAAGACCGATATTTTTAGAGATTGCTGTTGCATAAAATACGATACAGATAATACCAATTAAGAAAATTAAAACAGATGTTTTTGCACCTGGTTTCAATTGGAAATCACTGCTCTTTTCACGAGGTGGAGCCACGTGACCTGCTGCCAAACGTTCTTGGTAAACAGGATCAGAGGATAAATCATTGTTTAAGAAATTAGACATAATGAATGCAGTCAGTAAAACTGCCACAAATGTTGTAGAGATACAGATTGCTAATAATGTTGGATAGCTTACACCAAATGGTTCTAAGAAACCACTCATGGCCACAACGGCTGCGGATACAGGGCTAGCTGTAATACCGATTTGGCTCGCTACAACGGCGATGGATAATGGCACGGATGGCTTGATGTTTTCACTTTTTGCTACCTCCACAATTACGGGAATCATAGAGAATGCTGTATGACCAGTACCTGCCAAAATTGTTAGAAAATACGTAACTGTTGGAGCTAAGTAGTTGATGTGTTTAGGGTTCTTACGCAAAATATTTTCTGCAATGCGAACCAAATAATCTAAACCGCCTGCCAATTGCAACGCACAAATCGCTGCGATAGCCGACATAATGATAAGAATAACATCCCAAGGAATCTGCCCTGGGAACATGCCCATACCAAGACTCAGCAACACAACGCCAAGACCACCGGCATAGCCGATGCCCATTCCACCGAGGCGAACGCCAAGGAAAATAGCACCGAATAGAATAATGACTTGCATAATTACATAAATGTCCATACGATGACCTCCTTTTTACATTTATAACTATATACTATCATAGATATGCAAAATAATCATCGGATTTTGATAATGTATATACTATAGTTTAAATCTTTCATGAAATAGAGGTTGGACATTAAAGAATAATAGGGCGCATATCATCAAGCAAACCCTCTTCTTCTGTGGCACGTTGAATACTTTCACCTACGATGCGAACCATATCTTCCAATTGCTCCACTGTAGATGCTAATGGTGGCATGAGAATAACTACATCACCGATAGGGCGACAAATAAGACCTTGTTCACGAGCAAGAACCGCAACCTTAGCCCCTACCGCATCATTAGGGCGATACGCTTCATGAGTAGCCACGTCTTTTTCAAGCTCAATACCAACGATAAGTCCGCGTTGACGCACTTCTTTTACATGTTTTAATGATTCAATTGGCTTCAATGCCTTTGTGAAAGCTTCAATCTTCGCAGGCAACCCTTCAATTACCTTTTCATCACGGAATACTTTCAACGAAGCTAATGCAACGGCACAAGCCAATGCATTACCTGTATAGGAATGGCCATGATAGAAGGTCTTCTTTTCTTCAAAGGTGCCAAGGAATGCATCAAACACGCGTTTTGTTGTCAATGTAGCCGCAAGTGGCATGTAACCACCGGTGATACCTTTCGACAAGGTCATAAAGTCAGGAGATACACCTTCATGTTCGCACGCAAAGAATTTACCTGTACGGCCAAAGCCTGTGGCCACTTCATCAACGATGAGGAATACATCATGTTTCGCGGTCAACTCGCGAACCCGTTTTAAATAGCCATGAGGCATTACGAGCATGCCCGCAGCTGCTTGTACTAATGGCTCCATAACGAGAGCTGTAATTTCATCCCCTTCTTCATTGAGGATGCGTTCCAATTCTGCCAAGGACTCTTCGAAGGCTTTATCGCGATCAGCTACATCGCGATATACGCCAGGACTTGGCAATGTTAGTGGTTTGAACAATAAATTATGGAATACTTGATGGAACAATTGAATGCCACCGACGGATACAGTACCTAATGTATCCCCATGATAGCCCGCATTGAGTGCGATAAACTTAGTTTTTTTAGTTTGTCCCACTTGTTGACGATATTGGTAGGCCATCTTGATTGCTACTTCGATAGCCGTACTGCCATCATCGGATAAGAATACCTTTTCCAAACCTTCTGGTGCAATCTCAACTAATTCTTTACATAATTGAGCCGATGGAGGGCTTACCAATCCGAGCAATGTGCTATGCGCAATTTTATCAATTTGGTCTTTCAACGATTGATTAAGAACAGGGTGATTATGACCATGAATATTCACCCACAAGGAGGATACACCGTCATAATATTTTTTGCCCTTATCATCGATTAAATAAACTCCTTCTCCACGTTCGATAACTACTGGTTCTTGAGCTAGCCAATCTTGCATTTGTGTAAACGGATGCCATACAAATTCATGGTCCCATTGTGCGATTTGTGAAAGTTGTTTCTCTGCCATCATAACACCTCATACTTAAGATTTTTACATCTATACTATCTACTTAATATCGTATTTCTATTAATACTATATTTCCTATTAATACCATATTTTCTACAAGGGAGCTTTCACTAAATGCCCCATACAGCATGCCAAATCTTAGCTGTATGTAAGAAAGAACGCCCCCACCCAAGCTTAATATGCTCTTGATTTGGACCTTGATATGGCGGCACTACACCGAGCACAGGCACACCTGTATAACGCTCCATATCCTCTATATTTGTTTTCAATAAGAATGGATCTACCAACGTTGTATCGTTAACAATGATACCTTTCACATCAATATTATGTAATTTAGCATACTCATAGGTAAGAACAACGCGATTAATAGAGCCGAGTCTACCATCCGCAACAAGTATCGCTGGATAAGCGATATCTTTCATAAGATTTGTGAAAGTAATATCTGCTGTAAGTGGCGTTGTAATACCGCCAGCTCCTTCTACAAAGGTAACATCATGCTGAGCGACTACTTTTTTTACATGAGCCACCACCTCTGGATAATCTATTTCTACGCCTGCTAATTCGGCAGCCAAGCGAGGCGAATAATCACCAGCAAGCGCAATTGGATTTACCTCATGACGACGGGATTCAGGAATACCTACAGACTGCATTAAATACGTCGCATCCTTACTTTCAAGGCCAACGCACATCTCATCCTCATCCATTGTCACAAATTGAGGAAAAGGCACCGCACTAGACGATACAGGCTTAACCATGCCCACATCGAACCCATCAGCCATTGCCAACGCACCAAGCAAACCAGTGACAAACGTCTTACCTACATCCGTATCCGTACCGATGATGGACACACCTAACTGTTTCATACAAGCACCTCTTCTAAACTACAATCATCGATCTATTAGCAACTATACATTAGATATTAGTTAACAATTCAATTACAGTATAAAACTTACAACTGGAACAGTCAACTATATCAAAATCCATAAGGTTAACAATCTTTTTCTAAAAAAATACAAGAAGAATTCCGCTATATTGAATGGATAAGCGCAACCCGATGAGGCTAATTTACATTCAAAGCAAATAGAAACAGAGATAACCTTCCCGCAGCGACTTTGGCCCTGTTCCGAAGGAACAGACCCGGCCGGTGGAGCGAGGAAAGGTTATCTCTCTTTCTATACTAAAATTTGCAATTGTAACAAGCTCATCGGGTTACTTGATTAAACCTCAATATAGCGGAATTCCCCTGTATCAGGATCCATCATCCCCCCATAGAACCCCATCCCCTTAGGGAACAATGGATGATGACGTAGGAATTGTACTGTATAACGTACGTTTTCTTCAGAAATGTGGAATCGATCCATCCAGTCGATGAGACCTGGTTCAATCATGCGAATTGCATCTTCACTAATGCCTTTTTCCTTCATAGACTCCATAAATTGTGTGGCAGAAAAATCGATCATACCACAGTTTTCATGGCCGATAATGAGCACGTCTTCAATTTCCATACCGTAGGTAGCAACGAGCAAACTTTGTACAATATTATCAATAGGTTGTGTCACACTATTGCCTGCTGTTTTAATCGTGATAATTTCACCGCGTTCAAAACCGAGTGCATCTTCAAGCATTCCTACCAAGCGCGTATCCATACATGTAACAATAGCTAGTTTCTTTGTAGGATGGCTGGTTAACCCCTTGTCTGCAAGTTCAGGATGCTTTGCCACATAGGCTTTATTCTTTTCTAATATTTCATCAAGATTAATCATAATGCACCTCGCAATATACGCCTAATATTCGAATTTTATTATTAAAACTTTATTATTCGAATCAGTATCTATAATTATACTTGAAAACATCGTTTATTAAGTATAATTACTCCGCTCTTGATTATATAAACTTTCACCATTAGATACAATAGAATATCTCATGTATACAAGATATTTTTTTGATATATTCATTTCAATGCAGGCCATTACACTAACATACGGTATAGCATTTTAATCTATATTCATCGAAAAAACAAAACATGCTTATATTCTCGCTTAAATGCTTGTATTGTGATACTATTAAATAAGAAATTATTTATGCATCCTGCGCGATACCACAGTGATGTATGTGCCACAGGTACAGTTAGGAGGTTTTATAATGGGTATCAACGCAAAAACATTGCCAGGCATTGTGCTCTGCGCAGTTCTCGCCATTCCATGTTGGCTATTAGGCCAGCAATTTCATTTCATTGGCAGCCCAATTTTTGCTATTATTCTAGGCATTATTATTGGTTCTTTATTCACATCTTGGAAACGTGAAAAAACGGGTGCCGGCATCGGATTTACATCGAAAAAAATCCTACAATGGGCAGTTATCTTACTCGGTTTCGGTCTTAATATTACGCAAGTATTGCATGTAGGCTGGGTTTCCTTACCAGTTATCATCTCTACAATTGCCACATCCCTCATCATTGCTTTCATTATATTCAAAGCGACACATATTGATTCTAATACAGCCGTGTTAATTGGCGTCGGTTCCTCCATCTGTGGTGGTAGTGCTATTGCGGCCGCAGCGCCTGTTGTGAAAGCTAGTGATCAAGATATTGCACAAGCAATTTCCGTTGTATTCTTCTTCAATGTAGTAGCTGCCTTCGTGTTCCCACCACTTGGCGATGCCATCGGTTTATCTAATATGGGATTTGGTCTATTCGCTGGCACAGCCGTAAATGACACATCCTCTGTTACAGCAACTGCAGCTGTTTGGGATAGTATGAAAGGAACAGGCACTCAAGTTCTCGAATATGCTACTATCGTGAAATTGACACGTACATTAGCAATTATCCCTATTTGTTTGGGTCTCGCTAGCTATCAAGTATACAAGGCAAAACAAGCAGCAAAGGCGAGTGAAAATGCGGAGCCTGTTAATATTGCGGCCATCTTTCCAAAATTTGTACTCTACTTTGTCATTTGTTCTCTTATTACAACAGTTTTATCCTACGCAAATGTAGACATTCATTTCTTGGATATCTTTAAAACTATTTCTAAGTATTTCATCACTATGGCCATGGTTGCTATTGGACTTAACACAAATCTAGTTAAACTCATCAAATCTGGTGGTAGCGCCCTCGCTTTAGGTGCTGCATGCTGGATTGCGATTGCTCTCGTTAGTCTAGGGATGCAACATGTCATTGGTTTATGGTAAAATAGAATAAAGGATAATCTGATACGGAATAGATTTCTATTAAGTGTATATATTACACTCAATAGGGGTCTATTCTTTTATTCAGCATATATTAATTTTGCCTAGCTTTTGTATCCATAAAGAAAGGGGGATTATGTATGTACTTCTTACAAGGTTTATTAGTTGGGCTCGCTACGTTTGCACCTATTGGAATGCAGAATTTATTTATCATTAATACGGCTCTCGTACAGCCATTGCCTCGCATTATATTGACGATTACCATTATTGGTCTCTTTGATATGACATTGAGTGCAGCTGCATTTTATGGCATCGGAACTCTACTAGAAACATGGCCCACTTTCAATCTCATCATTCTCATCGCCGGCGGATTGCTCGTAACCTATATCGGCTATAGAACATTTAATACCGAACCAGCTCTCAAAAAGGTAGATACAAATATACCAATCAAGGACATTTTACTAATGGCCTTACTGGTTACGTGGGGTAATCCTCAAGCCGTTATTGATGCTTCTATGATGCTCGGTGCCTTTCGTGCTAATATTCCTGTAGAAGGGATATATCATTTCTTCTTCGGTTTCCTAGCTATGACGCCAATCTGGTTTGGTACCTTGGCAGGCACGATGTATCTATTAGCTAAGAAAATTAAAATATCTCATCTCGTATGGATTAATAGAGTGTGCGGTTTAGTATTGATTATTTATGGCCTAAAACTCGTCTATGAAGGCATTATGATGCTACTTTCATAAACACATAAAAACAGGTATTTCGCGAAATCTCTAATACCACGTTACGGACAGTAACATGGATGATTTCAAGAAATACCTGTTTTTGTTATATATTCTAAGTTAAAACTCGTCGAGTACTTGAAGAAATAAGTCTTTAAAGGCCTCTGCATAGGTATTGGAGTTATGTAATGGGACTTGGAAATAATAGTCTTGTTCGATAGGTTTTCCATGATTCAATACGCATTTTCGCTCGATACCTGGTATTGTATCTACCAAATATTTAAACCGATCGACTAATAATATCCCTTGACCAGCAGAAACGAGAAAACGTGCCTCTTCAAGATTTTTAACTTGCACAAAGGAACCACCAAAACCAAGGGACTTGCGGTAATGTTCCTCTTCATCAAAACGTTGATCTTCATGACATACAAGAATTAACGGTAAGTCTGCTAGTTCTTTTAGCTCTATGGCACCTTCCGAAGTATACCCTTTAGGTGTTTCCGCTACAACAGTAGCCGTACTAATGGCATAACTTATACTATCAGCTTTTTCCGTTGTTTGCCAATAGTCTATAAAAATAATATCCACCAAATTATCTTTGAGCATTTGATTAAGCTCAGAATGACTACCGCTGTACATACGCACATCTAAATCTCGATATCGCTTAGTTGTACGCATTAACGCCTGCTGCAATGCAATACCACTGTAGCGATTTAAATAACCTATGCGTAAATACTTACGGCTATCCTTACCAATACGGGCCGTCTCCTCTTGTAAATTTTGAATACGCAATAGCATGTGCTTGCCATTACGATATAAATATTCACCAGCCGGAGTCAGGTAAAAGCTACGCTTTTCACGTACCATCAGGGGAATCCCCAAACTTGACTCTAAGGATTTAATTTGTTGTGAAATAGCCGATTGTGACACATAGTGCTCATAGGCAGCCTGTGTAAAGCTATTGTGCTCCACAACAGAAATAAAGTATTCTAATTGTTTTAATAACATGACTCTTCTCTCTCAACTTTGTATTAAACGGTAACTCTCTAATTCTACGCTTAATACTATACACATTAATATCTACTTACGATTATATTTCAACACTGGTTTATAAATCAAATACCAATATACACCAAGAGCCGCTATAAAGAATATGGCGGCCGTACTCCAGAATACAGCACCGTAACTGATAGCACGTGCAATCATACCGCTAATGACAGGTCCCAACACATTGCCCATCATGACTACACTTGATACAGCACCAAAAACAATACTTCGCCGCTCTATAGGTACAGCCTTTGAAATAAGGGTATTTGCAATGGGCGTAATAAACCCCATAAAGAAACCTGCAAGAGCACGTGATACTCCCAACCCCCACACATCAGGCATTAAGTATTGAAGTATGAAAAATCCTCCTACACCACAAGTAGATACGCATAATATACGTGGCATAGGCATAAATCTAGACAATTTACCTATTGATATAGACGCTAGAGCACTAAATACGCCGGCCCCAAATATGATAATTCCTACTATGGTCGCTACAAAATCATCATTTACACTCATATAATGTTTAATATATAGCGGCAAAATGGGACCAATTCCTGTAATACCGAAATTACATAAGAATAAAATAAATACCAATAAACGAACAGTGGGAATAGACATGAACGACTTGATCAAGGACCACTGTGACTCACTAGCATCTACCTTATGAGTATGCTGTAAATTTGGCATACATTTGTAAACCCCTAAAAGGCATAAACCGGATAAGGCAGAAAACAATAAAAATGGAGCACGATAACCTAATAAGTCAGCCGTTATCCCGCCCATAAGAGGTCCAAAAACTAGCCCCATCACCATGGAGGCCTGATAAAGTCCCATTGCCCAAGGAACTTTATCCTCAGGGGTGACTAACACGATTATACCAAGCCCAATGGGTACAAACCCTCCCACTAAACCTTGTAATGTGCGCAATACAAGTAATTGAGTTGGCGTCTGTGCAAAGCTACAGGCTCCAACAGCAAGCATTAATGTTATAAAAATAAACATCATTACCTTCCGAGGGCCTAGCTCATTGGCCTTTCGCGACCAAAAAGGAGCACTTAAAGCAACCATACAAGGTGTTACCCCTGATACGAGTCCTGCCCACATAGCGGCTTCTCCTTGATCTGTTAAACCAAGCTCCACAAGATATAAAGGTATAAAGGATAATACACCTATAATCGTAATACCCGCACCAATCTGTATGGCACACATCAAATAGATTAAGCGTTTCCATGAAAAATCCATATAACCCTCTTTTTCTCTTTGACGATGGTATATATTTACACATAACGAAGGTATATATTTACACATAACTATAGAATATATACTCATATTCATATTGTATCTTAAATAGCAAAAAAAGACCATCTCTTCCAATTATATTGGATAGAAATGATCTTTTTATGTTCATATTTGTAAGTACAATCTTACTATATTAACGAAAGATTTTAGCCTATTTTTGTTTGAGCATCCAATAGATGTAATACATAACTAGACCATAAGTTAATACATCAAGCACCGTCATAAACGGAACCATTTTAGAGATTCGTCCAAAACCATGGACATGAAGGTTGGCTGCCACGATGGCCACTAAATTTAAACGATGAATCCATAATGCCTTTTTGCGAGAAACAGATTTAGCTCTATCCCCTAGCCATGAAGACAATTGTAATACACCAAATACTAAAGCTATAAGCATTGCCGCAGTTGAAATATAACCCGTCCAGAATGCAAAGGTAAGATTATATGCTTTAAGGAAATATACATACCAGTGAGCACATACAAGCACTACACTAACAACACCAACAATGCGATGAACATCATACATTTCTGCTGGATTATACCGATCCATAAACCATTTTGGTTTTGTCGCAATATAGGTCAATACTAGCCAGGCTGCATAGGGAATCAATCCTAAATGAATCTTCCAAACCCCAAAGGCTCTGCCGATAACAAAATAACCATACTCAATTAAGCCCATCAAAAGCAAAGATAATCCGGCAATCCAAATTAAAATATGGTACTTACTCTTATACTGTTTTTTCACAACTTCTGCCATAATAAACCTCACATATCAACTATAGAGAATGAAAAAAGAATAAGTAAATGATGGGCATATTTTTTCTCATATCATTATTAAAATAATACCAACTTTAACTATTTCAGTAAAGTGAATATGTATACCAATATCACAATTGATAAACTTTCATAATAACGTATCTAATCTATTAAAAAGAAAATTCCCTCTGCATAATCCAGAGGGAATAGAATTCTTATATATTATTTCTTTTTAAACATCAAGTAGATGCAATAAATCACAAGACCATATGTAATTATATCAAACACTTGAAGGAATGGTACCATTTTGGAAATTCTTGTAAAGCCATGGATATGAATATCTGCAGCAACTAATGCAACAAGATTTAAGCGGTGAAGCCAAATACCTGTTGTTCGACCAGATGCCGTTACCTTTCTCAACTTTGGTGTTAAGAATGCAAGACCAGAAATTGTAGCAATACCAAAAGAAGTGAGGGCTACATAGCCACCCCACCAACCGAGGATAGATTTAGCAGCTTTACCGAAATAGAGGTATAAATGGAATGCAATAACAGCCACAGTTGCTATACCTAATGCACGATGTACCTTATACATATCCCCTAAATTATAGCGGCTTGTAAACCATTTAGGGCGAGTTGCCAAATAGGTCATAACAATCCATACACACCATGGCACAAGACCAGTATAAACTTTGTAGTTACCAAAAGCACGACCGCCTGCGATGTAACCCCACTCTAATAAACCAATCATAATTAAGGAAAATACAGCAATCCATATAAAGATATGGTAAATGCTCTTGTGTTGTTTCGTTTCAACTTGATTCATCTTAAAACCTCTCAAATAAAATACTTGTAAATATGATTTCTACTTAATATAGTTTATCATTTGTAAGCCTATATGTAGATTACTTATATTAGATAAATACTATTAATTATAAGAATAATAATAAGAATAGTTCTAAATAAAAACCCCTTATACGAATAAATTGAATCTTTATTCGTATAAGGGGCTCAGATTAATTTGTCATATTATAGAAGGGCATACAAATCAATCAACATCCTAATTATTTTTGATCTCGTTTACGATATACGATAAACGGACGTGTTAAATAGTTAAGTGGCGCACTCAAGCAGTGTACTAAACGGCTAAATGGGAAGATAATAGCTACCACCATCCACGCTAACATGTGGAATTTAAACATGAATGGTACGCCTTCCATCAAGGATGGATCCGGCATAAAGGAGATTAGGCTACGGAACCAAGGGCCGATGGATACGCGGTAATCAAAGAAACCAGATGCATTAAGCAATGTACCAGCCATACCGCTAAAAATAGCTAATGTTAAGAACAAGTATAACCATTTATCAAGGCCAGATGTATTAACTTTCATAGCAGGCACAGTAAAGCGACGTTTCATCAAAAGCAAGAAGCCTACGATGAAGATGATACCCGCTACAGCACCCATGTATAACGCACCTTGATGGTACATATGGTCATTAATACCGATTGCAGCAGTCCAAGTTTTAGGGATCAACACACCTACTACGTGACCACCGATAACGCAAAGCAAGCCAAAGTGGAACAATGGATTGGCAATGCGCAATTGTTTTTTCTCTAAAAATTCACTCGATTTTGTAGTCCAGTTTCTTTCAAAGTAGAAGAAACGAACCAAAGTACCTACGATTAAGAAGGTGAAAGCGATGTAAGGCAAAGCGCCCCAAAGGAATAGATTCATCGTGCACCGTCCTCCAATCCATTTGCAACAGACAAGATAATATCAAACAAGAATGCATAAGGCAATTTAGCCTCAATGAAGCGTTCTCTAATGTATTCCAATTTTGGTTTACAATAGTCGTAAATTTCTTTTGCTTTTTCATCATCGATAACGGCACATAATTCAAGAAGTGCTGGAATATAGTCTGGCATTTCTTTTGGCAAATCATAGTCGTTTTCTAGGAAGAACGCTTTAAATTTAACGAGTTCTTCTGCTTGTTCCCCAGTACCTTGCAATTCATAAGTCGACAAATACATCGTTGTATTTTGACTAAAATCAAAGGTACGAACAAATTGGTCTTCGAATTCTTTTTTATCGGATTCCTCTACATAGTCGAAGAATTCTAATAAACCTTGGCGAAGTTGAGGATGCCCAACGGATTGGGCGTCCTCTCTCCATTCAGGTAATTCGTTATACCATTTTTCATCAGGATAGCGTAGAAGAAATGACGCAATAAGAGCGATTTTCTGAGCATCCTTCATTATTGACATCCCCCTGTAGGGCAAGCAAAACCGCGATTTTGTTGCATTTCTAGGCGACCTTCGCGAGATACTTTCACATCAGATGGAATAACAAAGCGATCATTGTATTTGGACAATGCCAACAATTTGTACATACCGTACATTTGATCCTCTGTTAACTCCACATTGTGATCGATAGGACCGTCACCTGTTTCACGACGACGCATGTATTCACGCATGTCGAGAACACGTTGCAATGTACGAGCTAAAATTTCTGTATTACCTGCTGTAAACAAGTTAGCAAGGTATTGTACAGGTACGCGCATTTCATGCGCATCTGGCAAGTATACATCAGATGTTACACGTTGCAAGATTGGGCTGAGTGGTGGCACATACCAAACCATTGGCAATGTACGGTACTCAGGATGCAATGGCAATGCCACGCCCCACTCTTTTACAAGTTTGTATACAGGAGATTTTTGAGCTGCTTTAATCCATGCTTCAGAGATGCCTTCAGCACGAGCCGCTTTGATAACCTCTGGATCATGAGGATCCAAAATCAAATCTAATGTATTTTCGTAAATATCTTGTTCATTTTTTGTAGCTGCCATAGCTTCTACTTTGTCCATATCGTAGAATACAACGCCAACATAGCGCATACGACCTACACAAGTTTCAGCACAGATTTGAGGCAAGCCATTTTCTAAGCGTGGGTAACAGAATACGCATTTTTCAGCTTTATTAGTTTCCCAGTTATAGAAGATTTTTTTGTATGGACAAGATGGAACGCAATGTCTCCAACCGCGGCATACATCTTGAGATACGAGAACCACACCATCTTCGTCGCGTTTATAAATCGCGCCGGATGGACATGCAGCTACACATGCAGGGTTCAAGCAGTGGTTACAAAGACGTGGCAAGTAGCGCATGAACACTTCTTCGTAATCAAATACGATATCTTGGCCCATCTTAGTTAAGTTCACATCAGAGCGAGCATGTTGACCACCAGCCAAATCGTCATCCCAGTTAGGGCCCCAAGTAACTTCCATTTTTTGTTTAGTCACAAGGGAACGAGGACGAGCAACTGGTTGGTTGTTTTTACGACCACCATGAATCAATGTTTCATAGTCGTAAGTCCAAGGTTCGAAATAATCCTTCAACTCTGGTTGTTCAGGATGGAAGAATAATTTCATCAAACGATTTGTTTTAGAACCTGTAGAAAGAGCTAATTTGCCAGAGTTATCTAATGTCCAGCCGCCTTTCCATTTTTCTTGGTCTTCCCAATGACGTGGGTAACCTACGCCTGGGCGAGTTTCCACGTTATTGAAGTACATATATTCCGCGCCTTCGCGGTTCGTCCATGTATTTTTACAAGTGATAGAGCATGTATGACAACCCAAACACTTATCCAAATTTAGGACCATAGATACTTGAGCCTTAATCTTCAAGCCAATCTACCTCCTTCATTTTACGAGCCACAATTGTCATATCACGTTGGTTACCAGTTGGGCCATAGTAGTTAAAGCCATAGCTCAATTGGCCATAACCGCCGATCATGTGTGTCGGTTTCATGTGAATATGAGTTGGTGCATTATGCGTACCACCGCGTTGTTTCTTAACTTTCGCGCCAGGAACGTTGATGTGACGATCTTGGGAATGGTGCATATAGGAAATGCCGCGAGGAATACGTGGGGAAACTACAGCACGAGCTGCAACGATACCGTTTTTATTGAAAGCTTCTACCCAATCATTATCCTTAACGTCGATTTCTGCTGCATCGTCTTCGTTGAGCCAAATAGTTTGACCACCGCGGAACAATGTCAACATTTGTTGGCTATCGAAATACATACTATGTGTAGACCACTTGTGATGTGGTGTTAAGTATTTCAATGTGATTTCAGGAACACCTTCTTGTTTGTAGTCACCTTGTACTGGTTTATAGGACAATACCGGTTTGTACAATGCCATAGCTTCACCGTAATCGCGCATCATTTCATGGTCGCAATAGAAGGATTGACGACCTGTTACGGTACGGAATGGTACCTTATCTTCTGTAGATGTAGTAAATGGAGAATAACGACGGTTTTTATCGTTCTTACCAGTACTTGTTACAGAGCTAATGATGAAGCGTGGTTGACGAACCATGTCATCGAAGGTAATTTTTTCTTGTTCACGGCCTTTTGCGTTCTTTTCAAGACCGGAAAGGCCTGTTTTTTCTTCCATTGCTTTCCAAGAGCGAACAGCCAATTTACCGTTTGTACAAGAGGACAATGTCAATACAGCATTACAAGCTTCCTTACATTCGTAAATGCTAGGGCGGCCATGAGAAATGAATTCTGGATTATCGATGACACCATTTTGATCATATAATGTCTTATATTCATCAGATACATCCCAAGCCATGCCATGAGCACCCATTTTGTTTTCGATGTTAGGTCCCAATGCAATGTATTTTTCAAAGATTTTACTATAATTGCGTTTTACATGAACGAGGTTCGGCATTGTTTTACCAGGAATTGGTTCACATTCGCCTTTGCTCCAGTCGAGAACCTTACCTTCTGGTTGAGCCACTTCACCTGGGCTATCATGACCAAGAGGTAATGCTACGATATCTTCATATTCTGTGAAGCCAGACTCTTTCGCTACGCGAGATACTGTTTCAGCAAGGGTACGGAATGTATCCCAGTCAGATTTAGTTTCCCATGCGCAATCAACAGCCGCTTGGAATACGTGTACATATGGATGCATATCTGTAGAAGACAAGTCTTCTTTTTCATACCATGTAGCCGCTGGGAACACGATATCAGAATACAAGCCGGTAGAAGCCATACGGAAGTCGATGTCGATTAAGAGGTCAAGCTTACCAGCTTCATCTGCTTCGCGCCACTTGATTTCTTCTGGTTTTACTGGTGCGTCATCATCTTCGAGAACACCATGTTTTGTACCAAGTAAATGTTTCAAGAAATATTCATGGCCTTTAGAGGAAGAACCGATAAGGTTCGCACGCCATACAAACAAGTTGCGTGGGTGGTTTTCTTTAGCCGCTGGATCTTCTACGCAGAATTGTAATTCTTTATTTTTCAATGCTTGCGCTACATATTGGTTAATCTCTGCTTCTGTACCAGCACCTGCTGCACGAGCGTCGTTAATCAATTCTTGACTGCCTTTATTGAAAGTAGGGTACGATGGCAACCAGCCTAAACGTGCAGCCAATACGTTGTAATCACCAGGGTGACGGTAACGAGGCTTAGCTAATTTAGATACGCGGTCTGCCAAATCGATGCAATCAGAACGGTATTGTTCTGTAGCAAAGTAGAACCAAGATGTACCATTTTGCAAACGAGGCGCTTTACTCCAGTCGTTAGCTGTCATGATACCGCCCCAACCTTCAACAGGACGAAGTTTTTCTTGACCTACGTAGTGAGCCCAGCCACCACCGTTAACACCTTCTGTACCACAGAACATGATGAGGTTCAAGATTGTACGGTAAATGATATCCGCATGGTACCAGTGGTTGATACCACCACCCATGATAATCATGGAACGACCTTTAGTTTTTTCTGCATTATCTGCAAATTCACGAGCTGTGGCAATAGCAATATCCGCTTTTACGCCAGTGATTTTTTCTTGCCATGTAGGTGTGTAAGGAGTGTCATCAGTATAAGATGTTGCCACTTCACCACCGATACCACGATCGATACCATAGTTAGCAAGAATAAGGTCATATACAGTAGTTACTTTTACAGGACCGTCTACAGTTTGTACTGTAATAGTTGGAATAGCACGTTCAATAACGCCTTCGTGCTCTTCATCACCAAAGTACGGCAACTTAACAACAGTCACATCTTGGCGTTGGTCAAACACGGATAAGCGAGGGTCAATTTTAGCCCCTGTATTGCGGTTTTCAAGGCGTAAGTTCCATTTTTGTGGATTTGTGTGACGGTCGCCCATTGTACCATTTGGAACAACGATTTCATTTGTTGTTTCATCAATTAATACCGTTTGGAAATCAGCACCGTCTTCTTTGCTACCTAAATCCTTAGCGTTTAAGAAACGACCTGGTTGTACTGCACCGTTGATGTCTTCAACGCGTACAAGGAATGGCATATCGGTAAACTCTTTAGCATACTCTTTGAAGTATGGAGTTTCCTTATCGATGTAATATTCTTTTAAGATAACATGACCCATTGCCATAGCAAGAGCCGCATCAGTGCCGGCTTTCACATTAAGCCAAGCATCGGAAGAAGTTGTAGATTCCGCATAGTCAGGGGATACGGATACAACCTTAGTACCTTTGTAACGGACCTCTGTCAAGAAGTGAGCATCAGGCGTACGAGTCAACGGTACGTTAGAACCCCAAGTCATGATGTAGCCAGCATTATACCAGTCACCAGATTCAGGTGTATCCGTTTGTTCACCCCAAACTTGAGGGCTAGAAGGTGGTAAATCGGCATACCAGTCATAGAAGGACAATGGTGAACCACCCATTAAGTTAAGGAAACGAGCACCTGCTGCATAGGACAACATGGACATCGCTGGAATTACAGAGAAGCCTGCGTTGCGGTCAGGGCCGTATGTTTTTGCTGTATATAGTAAAGATGCTGCAGTGATTTCTGTCGCTTCGTCCCAAGTGGAGCGCACAAAGCCACCCATACCACGGGCAGATTTATATTTTTTCGCTTTTTCAGGGTCTTCTACGATAGATTTCCATGCTTCGATAGGATTTTTAGCTGTTTTCTTAGCTTCTCTCCAAAGCTCAGCCAATTCGCCGCGTACATATGGATATTTTACGCGCAATGGGCTGTATAAATACCAAGAGAATGTCGCACCACGAGGGCACCCACGTGGTTCATAGTCCGGCATATCATCCGGTGTTTCCGGATAATCTGTAGCTTGGTTTTCCCATGCTACGACGCCATTTTTAACGTAAATGTTCCAGCTACAAGAACCAGTACAGTTTACGCCATGTGTTGTGCGGACTACTTTATCGTAGGACCAACGGTCACGATAAAAATTTTCCCATTCGCGACCGCCTTCTTCTGTGATTTGGTGACCGCTTGGAGATACGTCCTTCTTGCGAAGAAACTTGAATTTCTGAGACAATAAACTCATCTCGTGTCCTCCTTCAAAACTACAAAAAAGCCCTTGCGTTAGCAATGCCAACAGCAAGGGCGATTATCCACAATTATTCGATATTACTGATATTAGGATCTATCGTTTCCGTATCCAAATCGAGTAATCCGATTAATGCATCGAAGTCACAGATTACCAGATGGTGTTTATCATAGGCTACATAGCCTAATTTTCGTAACTCACTAAGCATGCGGTTTAAACTTTCCCGAGATGTGGCAGCAAATTCAGCTAATTCTTGGTTTGTTAAAGCAATGTCGATATAGATACCGTCATCGCGTTTTATACCGTAGCTATTAGCCAAACGCAATAAAGTCGAATAGAATGCACCTTTTTTGCCATACAACAACAAGTCTCTATACTTGGCCTGTTGTCGCCGCATGTGAAGTGTATAGATTTTCATCATCGCAATAGCCAAGGAATGGTCCTTTGCAATGGCTGGTTCTAACACATCATAACGAATCGAATATACCGAGCATTTTTCACGTGCAATCGCATTAAACACGTAAGTCCGAGTATTTGTCTCATATAAAGGAATTTCGCCAAGCACATTATTAGGTCCCACCAAACGATGAGCAAAAATATGACCACTAGCCTCAAATTTCTTAATACTAAGTCTACCTTTACGAACAATAAAAAAATGATCTGCTATATCACCTTCGTGAAACAGAAATTCTCCTTTTTCAAGATGAATTGTTTCACCTGGCAATGCAAGTAACTGGTTTATTAACTCCTGTTCCATACTATCACCGTGCATCCTTTAGTGTCATTTGACCATGTCCTTTTTGAAAGTTGCTTTCACAAAACACATGGGCAAAAGGCACATATACTATATACTTACGTATATTACCAACATTATAACCGATTAATTCTTATATAAGTGTGTTTTTCATCACAACATTATTATATTTTGTTTTATATAATAATGTTGTGATTTTAGGCACATTCTCTATTTTTATAATACTACTTTTTTTGTATGATTCACATGAAAATTTTTTATGAAAATGTGCCGTATAGTTTGTGTAAAAAGATCTTCCCCTTTTATCACATGTGTTTTACTTAAAGGAGAGCTCTCATGTCAGAACTGAAAATGCCTCAAGTAGGTGCGAGTCGCAAAGAGATTGTTGCGAACTGGCAACCAGAAAATCCCGAGTTTTGGGAAAAGTTTGGTAAAAAAATCGCCAAACAAAACTTGGTAATATCTACTATTGCCCTAACTTTATCCTTTTGTGTATGGTATCTATGGTCCACCATCGCAGCCCAATTAAATAGTGCGGGATTCCATTTTACAACCGACCAATTATTTACACTTGCTGCCTTCCCAGGCCTCGTAGGTGCTACATTACGCTTTGTGTACACTTACATGCCCGCACTTATGGGTGGTAAAAACTGGACATTCATTTCCACCATCATTTTGTTGGTCCCTGTTGTATGGCTCGGCTTTGCTGTACAGGATACAACTACTTCGTACACTACATTCATGATTTTAACCGCCCTTATCGGTTTAGCGGGCGGCAACTTCTCGTCCTCCATGGCGTACATTGGCAACTTCTTCCCTAAATCCGAAAAAGGTACTGCTCTTGGTATCAACGGCGGCGTTGGTAACCTTGGTGTTTCTGTAATCTACTTCTTGGCTCCATTTGCTATGGGTTCTACTGCACTAGGTAGTGTATTTGGTGTAACACCAGCTATCATCAAAGGTAACGCAGTATACCTTGCCAATGCAGCTTTCATGTGGATCGTACCACTCGTTGTTATCCTTGCACTTATGACACGTTTCATGGATAACTTACCACTAGAAAAACCAAATCCTAAAAATCTTGTACAAATCTTTGGGAACAAACACACTTGGGCGTTTACATTACTTTATACATGTTCCTTCGGTGCTTTCTCTGGTTATGCAGCAGCACTTGGTCTATTAGTAGGTAAAGAATTCCCTGAAGTTCCATTTGCATCCATTGCATTCGTAGGCCCCCTTGTAGCAGGTGCCCTTCGCCCTGTAGGCGGTTGGTTAGCAGATAAAATTAATAGTGGTACAAAGGTTACCTTTGTTAGCCTTATTACTTTATGTGTTACTACAGCATTGATTCCAGTTGGCGTTAACATGCACAACTTCCCATTCTTCTTTGCAATGTCCGTATTAACCTTCGTATGCTGTGGCTTCGCAACAGGTGCAACATTCCGTATGATTCCACACGTATTTGGCAATCCGTTGTTATCCTCTTTAATCACAGGCTTCGTAGCTGCCGTAGCTGCATACGGTGCCTTCATTACACCTAAGATCTTCGGTTTCACATATACTACATTCGGTAGTATCTACCCAGCTTTCGTTGCATTACTTGTGTTCAACCTGGTAACAGTAGCTGTGTGCTACTGGTTCTATGTGAGAAAAGGGGCAAACATGAACGTATAAATTCATGTCCTACCTTATAGCTGTATAGAAAATATAATTTACATCATTAAAGAAAATATAATTCACCCTTAATTTGGGTAATGAAATACCCCCTCAGTCGTCCTCCACCGCCTTAACGGCCTGCGGCTAGGCCTTGGCCTAGCAAAGTCGGACTCTCTGAGGGGGTTATTTCATTAAAAATTAGATGTGAATTAGATTATCTACATGGTGAATTATATTTTCTATTACAGCAATTACGGTTGTCCATGAATTTATACGTTCTAAATAGACAGAACGGTCTGCGGCCTAGGGACTTAACCTCATCCATATACCGCTTCTAGAAATTAGTACAGGCCTGTACTAATTTCTAGGTGAGGATGTATTGCCTAAGATGCACCAAGGAAGTATGTGAGCCTTATATGCTTATTTTCTTTGTAACCCACAGTAAACGAGTTCAAAGATAACTTTCTGCGCTTCTAACCATTCATCGCTTTGGGACCACTTATATTGTTTATTAACAGCATATAGTCCGTGCACTAAAAATACAAAAACAGATACACCCACGTCAAATGAAGTCCCAAGGGCTTCTGCCATAACAAGCCCTTGCCGATCTTTTTCACTCCGTATAATTCGTTGTAATACATATTCTGAAATTTGTTCATCTAAAAATAAAGGTAAATACTTTTTATGTCGTATAATACGCTGACATAACGGTAGTCTATCAAAAATAGAATCATATGCTTCTCTCAATAATATAGAATCAGAAGCAGCTGATAAGGTTTTAGCTATAATTTGTAAATTATTATTATCTACCATTCCTGGCTTTGAATAAGCGATTGCATCATCCACTAAATCATCAACAATTTCCATGATATTACTATAGTGTAAATAAAAAGTAGAACGAGTTATACCTGATGCTTTACACAACGATGTTACTGTTACAGACTCAAAAGAATTGTTTGCTAAACAACTAAGCAAGCCTTCTTTTAACAACATACGTGTCATTTCTTTTCGAGTTATCATATAACCTCCAATATAGACACTTTTATACAATGTGTCTATTAATAAACATAGTGTCAATTATTGTTGAGACTAGTATAACAAAACAAGGTATACTAGTTCTAGAGATTACAAATAATAATCTATTCAATTAAATCGACAATAATTTAATTAAGGAGATAACTATGACACAATATACTCACATTCGAAATGCTACAGGAAAATTAACAATAAAAAATACAACATTCCTTATTGATCCATTTTTAGCACCAAAAGATACTTATCCTGGCTTTGAAGGAACATTTAACTATCAACAAAGAATGCCTATGGTTGATTTACCTCTATCAATGGACAATCTATTAAGCAATGTAACTGCAGTGGTAGTTACACACACACATCTTGATCATTGGGATGATACAGCAATTAATGCTATTCCAAAATCACTTCCTATTTTTGTACAAAATACAGCGGACAAAGAACTTATTACTTCTCAAGGCTTTAATGATGTACGCATCATTTTTGAAAGTCTGGAGTTTAATGGTATTACATTAAGAAAAACAGGTGGCTCCCACGGCACGGTAGAAATGTATGCAAATCCAGTTCTCGCACCATTAGCAGGCGATGCGATGGGCGTTATTTTTGAAGCAGCAGACGAACCAACTGTGTACCTTGTAGGCGATACAGTTTGGACAAGTGATGTAGAGAAGGCCCTTCTTCGCTTCGACCCTAACGTTATTATTATGAACACTGGATATGCTCAAGTTTTAGGCTTTGAAGATAGTATTATTATGGGTACAAAAGATATTGGACGCATGGTGGTACGCAAACCAGAGGCTAAAATCATTGCGGTTCACATGGATACAGTTAATCATACTGCAACAAGCCGTAAGGATGTGCACAAGTTTATCAAAGGCACCAATATCGAAAGCCATGTAGCAGTCCCTGAGGATGGAGAAACTATTGTACTATAAGTTACTATATACCTATGTTGTTTTTATGTTGTTATTGAGGTATACTATAAACATAAAGAGAGTCATTGACGTGTGCGAGCGTTAGGCTCATCTAAAAATTTGGGAAATAAGATGTGCCTAACGTGTAAGTATTACCAGTACTTATTACGTTAGGCGTTTCTTAAGTTTATTTGAATAAACTTAAGATAGATACAACTACGGAAATTACAATAAGAGTTAAATAAACCTTCTCGAATTTACTCATAGTATCACCACCTTTCGGTGATGAACCTAACTCACGTCAATGACTCCTGTTATTAGTATAGCAGAGTTATAAATGATGTAATAGATTAAGTTAATAAGCTTTTGATAAAAAATGAAGCGTCAGGCCTACCTGATGCTTTTATTCTTTCATAAATAATTATTAGTTAAAGACCCTCTTCAGAATCCGACTTTGCCCCTGTTCCAAAGGAACAGATCTGGGCGGTGGAGGATTATGGAGAGGGTCTTTTGTTTATATTATATTATTTTACTTCTGCCCAACCTAAAGCAGCACGTTTAGCATCAATATCTGCCAAGATTTTTTCAGCAACTTTAGCAGGATCTGTATTTACATACATAACAGAGCCTAAGATGTCTTTAGTGTCTTCTTTAAGCCATTTTGTAACAGCATCAGAGCCTTGTGTAGGTGGCTCAACGCAATGGTAAGAGTTGATACCCATCAAGCGGAAGCCAAGGGATGCATCGATACCTTTTTCGTTAGACCATTCAGGGCTAGACATAGCGAATGGCAATTGTGGCAAGTTAAGACCAAGTTCAGCCGCGATACCACCGAAGATACCAGAGGAACGTGCATTATCTACACATTCGCCAACATGCCATACTGGTGGTTGATCATCGCCCAAGAACTCTTGTAATGCAGGGCTACATTTCTTAATAGCATCTGTATTACAGTAACCAAGTTTCATCAATGGGAAGGACGCACAACCATTTGTTAAGATGATACAGCCATTTTTGATAAGTGTATCAACGATATCTACAGTTGCTTTTTCGTAGATAACGCGAGGGTTGGAACAACCTACTACGTTAACGATACCACGAACTTTACCAGATTTTAAAGCCTCTGCCAATGGTTTGAAGGAACCATAATGTTTAACAGTGGATTCTGGAGAGAAACCAACCTCTGCAGTGATTTCGTATGGCGGAATGAATACAGGCATACCTTTACGCAATTCATGAGCTTCAAGAGCGCGATCCAAGATTTTGCGAGCTAATTCTTTTGTTTCAGACAAGTTAGTATGATGGTGATCGTAACCAATGTGTTCTGCACCTGGTAAACGAGCTGCATCAGATGTAGTGATAACCTTTGTGTTGAAGCAACGTGCTACGTCCATGATAGCAGGGTAAACGTCTTGAACGTCAGCTACCCAGCAATCAAGAGCGCCTGTACCAAGTACAAGTTCCGCACCGATAGCATTACACAATGGAATAACATTTTCATAACGGTACATGCTGGACAAACCAGAGCAACAAATACCGTAGAATTGGATACCTTTGGCACCGATAGCTTTCGCTTTTTCTAAATACTCTTCCGAGGCACCAATTGTACAAATTTGAGATACTAATGTTGGCAAGTGACCGTGAACAGCGATATTTACATAACCTTTTTTCAAGGCACCAATGTTAACTTTGGATGTACGGCGACCGCCTTGTCCGAACAATGCATCTGTAGCGATATCTGCCGCTACTACACCAGTGAATGTGAAAGCAAGACCACAACGCAAGAATTGTTTCATATTGCTTTCCCAATCGCCATCTGTACCTACGCAAGTACGATGATATGCATCAAAGGCTTCATTGTACGCTGAAATAGGTAAGATATCTAGGTTTTTCCAAACTTCACGGCGTTCAGCAGGTGCTAACGCTGTAATTGTTTTATATTCGCCTGGTAATGCACGGCTCAAATCTTCTAATAGAACGTCAGCTAAATCATTAGCTACTTCTTTTAAGGAACGACCTTCTTCAGGAATGTTGAAAGCTTTACATACAGTACGGATTTTTTCTTCCCCTAAAATTGGAATATCCAACTGATCATTAGCAGCAGCTTTCAAAGAAATCAAAATTTCACGAGCATGCGCACCATGTTGAGTCAAACCACCAGCAGCAGCACGTGTCATATTACGAGCTACGATAAGATCCGCATCAGCACCGCAGACGCCACGAGGGCTCTTAGGCGTAATTTTACATGGACCCATGAAACAGATACGGCAACATACACCAGCAATACCGAATGCACATTGAGGTTGTTGTTTATCGAAACGGTCAAATACGGTATCGCAACCAATTTGTTCCATGCGAAGAATCATTTCACGCACAGCAGGGTCCGGAGTTTGCTCGATAACATCCTGTTTAGTAGGCCATGTTTTACGATACTCGGAAACAGCTTTCATGTAGTCATTTACGCCATGTTCATGAGGTACCCCAGGTTCATGAGTGTGTGGCACCCATTTATCTGTAGGCAGCGCCTTTTCATGACTATGATCGTGACCATGGTCATGATTGTGTTCATGATCATGATTGTGATCGTGATGATGTTCGTGATCATGATTGTGGTCATGATCGTGATGATGTTCGTGATCATGATCGTGATGATGACCGCCACAATGGCAATGATGATGTTCACCATGGCTATGGTCATGGGTATTTTTGTTTTCCACATCTTTACTCATAATAAACCTCCTAAGGGCCTACGTAGGCCTACCGCTAATAACAAGAAAACATATTCTACTTTTAATTCAAAATCAAATCCACCATAATTGTGGGTTTTAAATCCTATCTGCAAAATATGCTTTAAACTACTATAAGTATATTTTCCCGAAGGATATTTGTCAATTTAAATTTATAATATTTTCAATTTTTATATCCATATAGCATCAGATTATATCGATATTTTATCAATTATTTCGCTCATTTTATTTTCACAAACTTCTGTTTTTTAACTCCTGTTTTTATTGGGAATTAAGGTAACAAAGAGTACAAATCTCCCCATATGCCGCTGCGCTTCTCTGTTAGCTCACACCCTGCGTTGGGCTCCGCGTAGTGCAGTAGCTTCTCTAACACAAATGTGCTAAAAACTTTAATGTATAAGCATAAAGGATAAAGTAAAAACAGCCCGTCACAAATGACTTCGGGCTCCGCGTAGCGCAGTAGCTTCTCTAACGCAAATGTGCTAAAAACTTTAATGTATAAGCATAAAGGATAAAGTAAAAACAGCCCGTCACAAATGACTTTGGGCTCCGCTTTAGCGCAGTAGCTCCCCCTACACCGATGCACTAAAAACCTTAATGTAAACAGATACAGAAAAGAAATAGCCCCTCTGGAAAAACTTCGGGCTCCGCTTTAGCGCAGTAGCGTGTTTTTTCCAGAGGGGCTATTTCGGTTATTGTAAAGTGTTACATTAAAGTTTTTAGTACATCAAGTACTTCATCTGGTAATTCATTTTTACCGTCTCTGAGATTTTCCACATAGTCATAGCGGAACTCAAAAGCTTTGTGCAATTGGTGATGGTATTCACGCACTTGGAATGGTGGTTCAAAACCAGGAACCTCTACATAGGAAAGGTTTTCATATTTATAAAATGGTTTGAAGTCCAATGTGCCTTCTACCAAGCGTTCCAACAAATCAAGAGTCACTTCTTTAGGAATTTTATTTTCCAAGAAGAAACCTGTGTTCATGATGTAACATTGTACGCCACATTCAGAGAATAATTTTTTGTAGCTTTCATAGTCACGAACCAATGGATATGTACGGAATGGATTTGCATATGGTTCGATAACAAGTGCATTTGGATCAACATGAGCATCGAGTTTTTCAGCAGTAGAACGACGTGTCGCAAGTGTAGCACCCATGGTAGATGCCAAAACAGGGTCATCGACTTTAAGGATTGGTGGCAAAGTTTTATCTTTCATAAGCCATACAATGGCATTAACTGGTTGATCTACGTAGTTTACACGATTATCTGTCCAAAATTGAGATTTAATAGCGCGACCATTATTATTACGCACATCTTCTGCCAACACAACCTTACGGCCATCCTCATCCATAGTTACGCCAACATTTTGTAGAGTCAACAAGAATTCATTAGCAGGATGTTCCACAGGATAGTCTTGCATTTTGTCGAAATATGTAGGTTCAAGAGCAATAGAACTCAAGTCATTAGTATTGATGATATACGCATCGTCATGCAAGATAGAAATATCATAACGACCATCATGTTTTTCATGAGTTAATGTAGATTTACCAGAACCGGACAAGCCAAATACACCGATAGTGTAGCTTTTACCATTTTCAAGATTATAACGTTTCATACCGCCGTGGCATGCTACATAGTCGAAACGATTTGCCAAGGACCATGCCAATGTAAGGGTACCTTTTTTATGCTCCCCAAAGTAGCGCATACCAAGAATCATAGCACAGTTATGAGCTGGGTCAAAAATAGCAAGCCCACCTGGATGACCTGGCACCACATAGTCAGGATCAGAATAGATATAAATATCGCCTTCTGGAATTTCTACACTATCATTGTAGAATTCTTTTACTGCGGCATCAAAGAACTTAAAGTTCATAATCCAAGAATACAAAATGGATGCATGGTCTTTTGGAATCATCAAATGCGCACGAGCTGTGAACTTTTTATCAAGACCTACGATAGTTTCAGCAGAAATCCATTCTTTACCACGGCTATCATAGACTGCATCACGTGCAATATTAGCAAGTTCCACTTCGTCAATGCCTTCATCGCCAATAATGCGACGAGCTTTTGCATAACGACCTGTAGTTTTACCATCGTTTGTAACTAGTACCTTTGCATCAGCTGGCAAACCTTGCTCGCATGGTTTATATACAGGCATATCGAGGACGATAACACCTGGTTCTTCAGTGGCAAATTGGTACGCTTGTGCCACAGATGTAATAGGCGTTACATTGTTTCCATAAAATGCAGTTTCAATAGTACTGCGCATCTTAGAAAATAATGGGTTTGTTTTAATTTCACTTTGCTTCCAAACGCGTCTTGTAGACATAGTATCTAGATCCTCACCTTTAAATATCTTAGTAATTTCTCTTGTAAAAGTATATTAATTTATGAAAATATGATTTTTGCAAACACTTTCATCATTTTCTATTTTACCTTTTTCAATCAAATTTGTATACACAAAAGAGATGAATAAAAGTAAATTATTGTATGTTTATTTTGAATTAGTGCAACACATTTTGTAATAACAAAAATTGATAACTATTGTAAGCCCTCTAAGTCTATTCAAGTATCATCGACCTCTTCTGCGGCCTCTTGAGCTAGGGATTTATCATTACCATTATTATTATCTGTATTTCCTACAAAATCAGTCTTATCCCAAGTCAACAAGGTACGAGAGCCTTCAAGTTCACGAATATGAGTACTATCTTGCATCATTTCTAAGACACCGCGGAATTTACCATTTTCATCACGTACCGCTGTATAGATAACGTAGATAAACAATCCCGGTTTATTGATCCAGAATTCAGCTTGGTTTTGCTCACCAGAACGAAATTTCTCTACGATTTCTTCTACAACATGAACAGACTTAGCAGGATGACAATTCTTTACTTCACGACCAATAACATTGGCACTGCGAGGGAATATACGATGTGGCGTATCACTGTAAAACTTAACGAGTTCATTTTCATCAACATAAGACAAATCTACTGGAAGATGACGGAACAGCAAATTGATTTGCTCTAAGGTCAATTTGCCTGTCGCCACATCGAGGACTGTATCCTTGCCAACTTGTGCTCCACCTACAGGACCTACATACTTAGATAATAAGCCTGCTAAATCATTTAGAAACTCATTAGATACTGCACTATTATGACCAGCAGCATTTCCATTTAATAGGGCTGCGGAATCGTTAATACCTGGCACGACATATAAACCTGGTGCGTTAATAATAGCATAACCGATTTCATGGTCATTTTTGCTCATGCGCACAAACTCTTCATCGCTTAATAGTTTAAAGGATGTTGGCAATAAAACTTCTAACTCCTTAGAGTTCAAATCACGTAACTTTGCCAATGTTTCTGGAACAGATGCTAAAAACTCCTCATATTTATCTTCACGAAGCAATGCGTAGGATGAAGAGATAGAATCGCGCACGCCATCATCAAAGGTCCACATAATCCGCGTTGGACGATCAAACCCATGATTTTCTAACATTGGATATAATTGATTTTGCTTACGAGATAGATGGATACGCCATTCTGCTAAGGAATCAAAAACACCAAGCCAAGGATTTTTAATAAACTTATCTTGTTTTAACAATTCATCCGCTTCAAGAGCTACCTTTTCAACCGCATTAATTTCTTCTAAATAAGCCCACAATGGATGATTCTCTGGGTACTCATTTTCGGCACGCACTAATACACCGTCAAATAAATTCAACAAATCATCCATCTTGTCTAGTATTTCTTCATCCTTATAGACACCTTTCAAACTTTGCTCTGCATAAGCAAATTCGTCAGGCGTACAAGTGCCTAACTTTTCTTTTAAAATACGGTTACCCTCTTCCAAGGACAATTTACCGTCTAAATAATCCTCTTTAATAGATACAATAATTCTGTACCGTTCGTTATTAATGTCTAGCTTTTGCTGTAATGGATTCATACACTTATACCTCCACGGGTCAAAGACTATTAGTATATACAATATATTATGACTATATTAAATATACATTTATTATATTCATTTTGAAAGTAATTTTCAGTTGCCATGGATACATTTCCCAAGATAATTGAGCCACAAAATACTTTCCCCCAATATAATTAAACCCGTAAGTACTTTCACCAGCACATAAAAAGACACCCATACAATGTATGAGTGCCTTCTATTAATTTCTAAAATTAATATATTCAGTTTTAGAAGATGCTACAGGATTGCCATTGCTATCTGTAGCAGGAGTAAACTTCCATTTTAAAACGGTTTCTAAGACAGCAGCATCTACGCCATCATTACCTGTAGAGTTTAGTAATTGTACAGAAGATACGGATCCATCCGTATTAATAGTAAAGCTCACACCTACACTATTAACATCACCAGAATAACCCTGTAATACGCTAGTATCCAAAGATGGAGTGGACACAGCTTTAGGTGCTTCATACGGTGCTGCCATAGAAACGGCTACAGTTGTAGACATGATTAGGGTCATTAATGCGACACGCCGCAATATACTACTCATCATCATTCTCCTTATTCACTCTCAATTGCTTTAATTGGCTTTTTTACTATTATCTGTTTGCTCAGTTTGCGTTTTATTCACAGTCAACGTGCCATTACCCGACTTCACAGGAGCATTTTCCTTTGGTAACGTAATAGTCATACCAATAATAGAGGCATGAGCCTTTTGATCCACCCCAATAGCAGGTGTGAATTCCCATTGTTTAATAGCCGTTTTCACAGCCTCATCAACTGGTGCATAGCCAGAGGATTGTTCTACAAAGACATTCTCTACCTTCCCTTTTTTATTAATCAAAAAGCGAACGCGCATATCCTTTGCCACTACGATATTTGGAGGAATCGTTGGCATTACAGGTTTAACAATAGTCACCTCTCTTGGTGCTTCTATAAATTTTGCTGCATCAGCTGTATAATCGCCTAACATGCTGAAAGATGCAACAAGTGCAGCTGTAACAGTATAGCGTAAAAGTTTATTCATAATAAGCCTCCTTAGTAGCTTTAATCTTTTTATATATAATACTAAATAAAGATGAATATTTAAAGAATATTTTTTTATTGATAATTTTTCTCATTTATGTTATATTGAGTATAACTTAAATGAACGGAATTAACATATCTCACTGATGTGGCAAAAAATTATAATAAGGAGGTTCATCATGAGACGGAGAAAGCGTATTCAAATGAAAGTCATGATGGTTCTTGGTATTGTAGCCCTCATAGGGCCAAACCATCTACAAGCTCTTCTGCATTAAACGACCGTAATCTAGCAGAAAGTCATCCATATTCCCTTAGCCGCTATATGAGTAGCGGCTTTTTTCTATACTGGTAAAGCCAAATTACGAATGTACATCATAGGAGGATTATTATGAAGGTTAAACAATCTCTATTACTCGCTTTTTCTTTAGTTATTATGATATTTGCACTTGTGGGTTGTGGCAAAGATACGGCCCAAGAAGGTTCTAAAAAATTAAACGTCGTTGCCACTACGACGATGTTAACGGATTTAGTAAAAGAAATTGGCGGTGACCATGTGTCTGTACAAGGACTCATGGGTCCTGGCGTAGACCCTCACCTCTACCAAGCAAGTGCCGGCGATGTAACAACTATGTCTAAGGCAGATGTTGTGGTGTACAACGGTGTTCACTTAGAAGGTAAAATGGGTTCTATTTTCGACAATTTAACAAAACAAAATAAAGCTACTATCCGCGTATCCGATGCCATTGACCCAGCTACATTGCTAGACTTTGACGAAGAAGATGGCGTAAAGACAAAAGACCCTCATATTTGGTTCGATGTAGCAAATTGGAAACTTGCAGCCAAGGCTGTATACGAAGGACTTTCAAAAGCAGATCCAACTCACAAAGAGGATTTCAAAAAACGCTATGATGCATACCTCACTAAATTAGATGAAACAGATGCATACATTAAAGCACAAGCAGAATCTATTCCTAAAGAATCTCGCGTTCTCGTAACAGCACACGATGCCTTCCAATACTTTGCTCGCGCTTATGGCTTTGAAGTAAAAGGTTTACAAGGTGTAAGTACTGCTACAGAAGCAGGCACACAAGATGTGAATGAACTTGTTCAATTCATCGTAGATCACAAAATTAAAGCCATCTTCGTAGAATCTTCTGTGCCACACAAAACAATTGAAGCCGTTCAAGAAGCAGCTAAGGCTAAAGGCTGGAACGTTGCCATCGGTGGCGAATTATACTCCGACTCCCTCGGTTCTGAAGGCACTGAAGGCGGCACATATATCGGTATGGTAAAAGCCAATATCGATACCATCGCTAAAGCACTTAAATAATAAATAGTATTTCAAAACAAGGGGCTAGAAAAATTACGCCCCATATAAGTACAAGTGCTACTAGCAATATCAGCTAGTAGCACTTATTGATAAAAGGAGGTCTCTATGGAATGGGCTGTTGAAGTTGAAGATATGACCGTAGCCTATACGACAAAACCCGTGTTATGGGACGTAGATATGAAGGTACCCATCGGTTCCTTAGCGGCCATCGTCGGCCCTAACGGAGCCGGTAAATCTACATTATTAAAGGCCATGTTAGGCCTATTAACAGTTATCTCCGGTAGTGTTAAGTTTTATATCGACCACCACCTTGCGATGGACAAAAAGGATTACAAGAAAATCGCCTATGTCCCTCAAAGCGGTAGCGTAGACTGGGACTTTCCTACTACCGTATTAGACGTTGTACTTATGGGCCGCTATGGTCATCTAGGTTGGTTCAAACGACCAAGTAAAAAGGATAAGGAACTCGCCCTCTCCATGATTGAAAAAATGGGCATGAGCGACTATGTAAACAGGCAAATTCGTCAACTTTCAGGGGGCCAACAACAGCGTGTATTCCTCGCAAGAGCCCTCGTACAAGAGGCAGATATTTACCTCATGGACGAGCCATTCAAGGGCGTCGATAAAACGACGGAACACGCCATTATCTCTCTTTTACAAGAAATGAAAGCGCGAGGCAAAACGGTTATCGTCGTACACCACGATTTAAATACGGTACCTCAATATTTCGACTGGGTAACGATGGTCAATAAGCAAACTATTGCCTATGGGCCTGTGGCAGAGACCTTTACAGACGAAGCCATCGAGCGCACCTACGGCAAGGGGAGGATTGTATGACCATACTCCAATCCTATACGACACAGATGGTATTGCTCGGCACGGCTCTCTTGGGCCTTGCCAGTGGTATTGCAGGCACCTTCGCTGTACTGCGCAAGGAAAGCCTCATCGGTGACGGCCTCTCCCACGCGGCACTGCCTGGTGTAGTCATCGCATTCTTGCTGACCGGTATAAAAGACATTGAGGTACTCATTATAGGTGCCGCCCTGTCCTCTATCACTGCGGCGTGGCTCATTACCATTACCGTAGAAAACAGTAAAATCAAATTCGATGGCGCTCTGGCTACTATACTATCTGCTTTCTTTGGTCTTGGTATGGTTCTACTCACCTACCTTCAAAGTCTGAACAATGCAGGTCAGGCGGGGCTTTCAAAATTTATATTTGGACAGGCCGCCACCATATTAGCCCGCGATGTGTACATTACATCGGCGGCAGCGCTCATCATTATCGTTTTAACAGCCTTATTTTGGAAAGAGCTAAAGCTCATTTCCTTTGACATAGAATACGCAAAAACATTGCAAATTCCCGTCACCTTTACACTCATTTTATATCGTTCACTATTGATCATGACCATCATCATCGGCATTCAATCAGTAGGTGCTATCTTAATCAGCTCCCTACTCATTGCACCGGCCGTAGGGGCCCGTCAGTGGACGAACAAGCTAGGTACCATGTGTATACTAGCAGGATGTTTCGGCATGGTATCTGCTATTGGCGGTACCCTTTGGAGTACAACAGTACAAAAACTGCCTACAGGTCCTGCGATCATCGTCATTCTGTCGGTTATTGTACTATTGAGCCTCATATTTGCACCTAATAGAGGTATCTTGTGGCAATATCGTAAAAACAAACAATCAAAACAAGCTTTATTATCAGAAACCGCAAAGATAAGTCCCGTTGATTTACAACAAAAGATATATAGAGCAGAGGGTAGGCAGCCTCGCATAGGAGGTGCCCGATGACAGTACATACAGAGATTTTACTCATCGCCATCGCAGTATCCATCGCGTGCGCTATCCCTGGTGTATTCCTCGTGCTGCGCCGCATGTCCATGATGGCCGACGCCATTACGCATACCGTATTTCTCGGCATCGTGCTCGCTTTCTTTGTAACGGAAGACTTAAACTCTCCCTTGCTTTTAGTAGGGGCAACCGTAGTCGGAGTAGGAACAGTGTGGCTTACAGAGATGCTTCATAACACGGGCCTCGTCAACGAAGACGCATCCATTGGTATCATCTTCCCGCTCCTATTCTCCATAGCCATCATCCTCGTCAGTCTCTATAGCGGCAACGCACACCTTGACGTAGATACGGCACTTCTAGGGGAAATCGCGTTCGCCCCATTTGACAGATGGATTATAAACGGTACCGACTTAGGTCCTGTTTCACTATGGATTTCTCTTGGAGTAGCGGTCATCAACCTCGTGTTAGTTATGCTCTTCTACAAGGAACTGCAACTATCGACCTTCGATCCTCTATTAGCAGGGCTCTTCGGCTTCATGCCTGCCCTCATCCACTACGTGCTGATGACCATGGTATCCCTTACCGTGGTGGCTTCATTCCAAGCAGTAGGTGCCATCCTCGTTATCGGCCTCATGATTGGACCTGCGGTTATCGCTTATTTATGGACGGACTCTGTGAAAGCCATGCTCACTAGTAGTATCATCATCGGCATGATCTGTGCCGTTATCGGTACGGAAGTCGCTTTCACCCTAGACGTATCCATTGCAGGCGCTATCGCAACAACGATCGGTCTCGCATTATTAATTGCCGTTATTTGCACCCCAAAGACAGGCTATATTGCAACCTATCTTCGCCAACGCCACTTGCGTCGTCACTATCGAGAAACGATGATGCTCTGCCACATCTATACCCATATGAACACACCGGTAGCGGCCATCGAAAACGGTATCGGCACCATTCACGAACACTTGAACTGGAAACCAGACTATACACACCAAGCCGCAACACATCTTAAGAAACAAGGCTTGTTGTATGTAACAAATGGGTACTATATGCTGACCGATAAAGGCGTGGCACAAGTTAAAGAAATTATTTAAATACAATACCAATACTTTTCCCAACCAAAAAGAAGCTGAAATCGATGCTACTCTGCAAGATTTCAGCTTCTTCTTTTGTATTTAATTATATGGCTAGAACACAATACGCATCTGATACCACTTAGCACCGCCGTGATCAGATACAGATTCACCTTCATTTACAAAGCCAAACTTGGCATAATAGTGAATCTTTTCTTCCTTACATGTTAAAATAACGCCTTTTCGATTTTCTGCTTTGGCCAATTCTATGAAAGCCTCAATCAACTGCCCCCCTACACCGCGATTGCGATACGCTGGCATTGTATTTAGACCAAATATCATCTGCCATGCCCCATCAGAATTGTGCATAGATGCATCAGCAAACATTTCATCAGTTAAGATTTCATCATCCGTTACGAATCCATCGATAAAACCGATAGGTGTATCGCCATCAAAAATTATAAGGAAATGGTCTGCATAATGAGCAAGGCGCTCTTTAAACGCTTCACGAGGGGCTGCTTCGGCTGGTGGGAAACAGGTAGATTCTATATTTGTAACAATGTCTAAATCATCAGTAGTGGCTTTTCGTATAAGCATATTATTTAATCTTTCATATTACATAAAACAAATACATGGTTCATTATAATCTGGTAAAAGCTCATCATGTGTTAAAAATATCATATCAGATGTTTTAGCCTGAGCAATTAACAAACGGTCAAATGGATCTTTATGAGCTTTAGCATTCTCATCACGATGTAATGTAGATAGTGCTAACACATGTGGAACCAATATAGGTAACAATGTAAAACCCGCCCCCGCACAGCTATCTTCTACCATTACTGCATCAATAGGCATACACATTGGACGTTTAAGATGCTTAATTTCAATTTCCCATAGTGAAAGAATACTGTAATAAATATTATTATTTGGATTCATTATCATATCACTTGCTTCTTTAGATAATGAATCATCACCTAAAATAGACCATAGTAAATAATGTGTGTCCAATAATATATTCATATTGTATCTCCAAACATTTCTTCTATATCTTTATCCCATTTATCAAAATCTTTTGGCATTTTAAATTTACCTTTTGCAATGCCTATACGTTTCGACACATCCACTTTAGACTCTGTTTGCCTATTGTCTTCAGATAGTGTAAGCTGTGCTACAGTCCGTCCATCTTGTTTGATATACACAACAGACTCTTCTCCTGTCTGTAGTTTTTTTACAAGCATAGGCAATTCTGCTGTAGCTTGTGTTATTGTTACTTCACACATAGTTTTGCCTCCTCTCTTTGAAATTTATGTTGCTATTACCCTAAGTATATACTGTTTAACCACTAAAGGCTACACCAAGACATATTCTCTTGTGTAGCCTTCACTATGCATATTCTATTCTCAATTTATATACTATGTAATATGATAATGCTGATTTACATATCATTAAAGCGCTTTGCTCATATAGTTTACTATAACTTTCTCATCTCACGAACGAATGCCTCCGCCTCCTGTAAGTTCTTTGGAAACTCGAAATACATATATCTCTCAGTTCCATAAATAGGATTTCTAAAATCATAGCCACTCAATAACAAATACTCTATAATCTTCCACTCTTTATCATTAGATTTTTTAGGAGCTTTAAACTTCTCATTTACAAAATACATTTTACCTTTACATATAGGACAGGTTTTATTGGTATTAAACAACTCGTAGTTTGTGCCCTCCGACAAAGAGATCCGGCAGTTTACACATACATTTTTATAGCCCATAGCTATTTACTCCCATATGGTTTATGTTGAAAGATTTATTTTACAAGCTCTCATCAATTACATATAACATGTCACCTGTAAAGTATATGTTCATTATACAATGTACGGGATTCCCTTCGGTCCATAACCACCCCTGCAGCACAGCTCGACCCCAGTTATAAGTCTCTGTAATAACCTCGAACTCACTTTCACTATAATCCTGCTGATACTGAGGTAACTCAATTCTTTTACCTGTGAAAGTATCTAATATTGTACTATTAAAGACAAGAATTTCTAGATCATCAACATCACATTTCTCAAATACAATCTTGGCCTTATGAGTTTGTTCAATACCATTCTCATAAGAAAAAATATAATCAAAGGTAAAAGTTAAATTACCATCTGCGTATGCTATTTTTTGGACCCTTGCATCGTGGAGAGAATATTTGGGATACTCGCCAAAGGATTTTGTCGTTTTCATAGGACCTCTATTTTCAAACAACTGTTTAACCAAAATCTATAACTTAAAATCAGTATACCAATTTTTTTGTATAACATAAAAGGGGCTGTAACAAAACAGCCCTCAATCATTAATAGTTAAATCCCTAAAGCAAAAACCTCTTTATAAAATGCTATCATGTCTTTTGCATATTTCGCGGCCCGAGGAATGCCCAATCTTTTATAATAGTCAGCTACTATCTCTTGATGATTCTTCAAGAGATTGAACTCAATTATATACAAAGCAATACTCGTTTTAGAATATTTTCCTATTTCAATTACAGTTGATTCGTCATCTTCAGAAAGATCTTCACCTATAGGAAATTCACCATCTGGATGTGAATCAATAGTATCATCGTTATATTGCCAAAACTTTTTAGACCAAACGATAATATCTTTTCCATATTCTTCTATCATTTGCTCGTAAAACTGCACCATCTCTTTTTCTGAAAGCCCTTTACAATTAAAGCCTTCTAGTAAGAATTGTCTCTGTCTTAATCGATTTTTTAGCTCTTCTACTTCAACACTTTGTACGTCTTGATTAAAGTTGTCGATACCTAGTTCTTTTATAATATCTAAATATATGTCACTAACTAAAAATTCTTTTATAGTTTCCATACCCTTATTTCCTTAAAGATATCTACTAGCAACAACAAAATAAATTAGAGCAACTACTACTTTCACAAAAGGCCTCTCACCATAACGATGAAAGGCCTTTGTATATGTATTCTTTAAATACGATGTTGTTCTAATTTTTATTCCCACTCAATTGTAGCAGGTGGTTTAGATGTAATGTCGTACACGATACGGTTGATGTGTTGTACTTCGTTTACGATACGACGGGAGATTGTGTCCAATACGTCGTAAGGGATGCGCGCCCAGTCAGCAGTCATGAAGTCTGTTGTTGTTACGCCACGCAATGCCAAGGTGTAATCGTATGTACGGAAGTCACCCATAACGCCTACAGTACGTGTAGATGTTAATACTGCAAAGTATTGGTTGATGCTGCGATCAAGGCCAGCTTTTGCAATTTCGTCACGGAAGATGTAGTCCGCATCACGCAAGATATCGAGTTTGTCTTTCGTGATTTCGCCCATTACACGGATAGCAAGACCAGGACCTGGGAATGGTTGACGCCATACGAGGTAGTCAGCCAAACCTAATTCAGAACCAAGTTCACGCACTTCGTCTTTGAAGAGGTTGCGCAATGGTTCGATAAGGCCTTTGAAGTCTACAACTGCAGGCAAGCCGCCTACGTTATGGTGAGATTTGATAACTTCTGCTTCGCCAGTACCGGACTCGATAACGTCAGGGTAGATTGTACCTTGCGCCAAGAAGTCAACGGAGCCGATTTTACGACCTTCATCTTCGAATACACGGATGAATTCTTCGCCGATAGCTTTACGTTTAGCTTCTGGATCTTCAAGACCAGCCAATTTATCTAAGAAACGTTTTTCTGCATCGACGCGGATGAAATGCATGCCGGAATCTTTGAAAGCAGCTTCCACTTCGTCGCCTTCGTTTTTACGCATTAAACCATGGTCAACGAAGATACAAGTCAATTGGTCGCCTACAGCTTTAGAAATAAGAGCTGCCGCAACGGAGCTGTCTACACCGCCAGACAATGCTAACAATACTTTGCCATCGCCTACAGTGTTACGGATTTCTTCAATAGCAGTTTTTGCATAGTTTGCCATTGTCCATGTGCCTGCGAAACCACATACTTCATACAAGAAGTTATGAAGCATTTCTTTACCATGTTCAGTGTGCAATACTTCTGCATGATATTGCATAGCGTATAATTTGCGTTCTTTATTTTGCATAGATGCAACAGGGCAGTCTTTTGTATGCGCAATGATTTCGAACCCTTCAGGAACTTTTGCTACATAGTCAACGTGGGACATCCAAACAACTTGGTCTTCGTCCAAGCCTTTGAACAATGGAGATGTAGTGTCCACTTTAGTAGGTGTTTTACCAAACTCACGATTGTCCGCAGATTTAACTTCGCCCCCCAATGTATGCGCCATAAATTGCATACCATAGCACATGCCAAGAACTGGAATGCCAAGTTCAAAGATTTCCTTTTCAATTTTAGGGGAATTCTCTTCGTACACGCTGTTAGGGCCACCAGTGAAGATGATACCTTGCGGCTTCAATTCCTTAATTTTTTCCAATGCTTTGTTGTATGGATATACTTCGCAGTATACATGATTTTCACGAACACGGCGTGCAATCAACTGATTATATTGACCGCCGAAATCGACAACAATAACAAATTCCTTGTTTTCCATAGTTCCTCCGTATGCATCTATTTGTGAAAGTATATTCACCAATTTATAATGTCCATACATTCCTGTACTGGGGGTTGCGTTTTATAAGTAAAACGCTAAATTTCATTACATTTTATTATACCATAGGAACAATATGTACTCCATATATTCCGTATGAAAGTTATGAATTAGTTTTTAATGTTCGGATTTCTAATACATTTCTGATCCTGATAGTTCAAGGTCGCCCTTTCACATGCCTATTTTAAATTACTTCAGGCCTGTAGTATCTTTGAGTAGCTTATGCATCTGCACAGCCCCAACGGGACAAATCGAATAGCAATCACCACAACTGATACATCCTTTACCAATGATAAATTTTGTAGACCCTTCGGTGATGCATTGTACAGGGCAGTCTTCAGCACAAGCCCCACATTTCACGCAGGTATCGTCTATATCAAATTTTAGATTTCCCATATAACATCACCTCTCTATCAATCATAAGATATAGTATCTATCCATTATCCGCTTACTATTTCCATTAGCCTCTTAGTATTTCTATTAGTAGACTAGTATGTCCCTTAATAGCTTAGTATTTCTATTAGCCACTTAGTATTTCTATTAGCCACTTAGTATTTCTATTTATTTTCCAATTCACGATTATATGCAATAGCCGAATATAGCGCACGAGCTACGCCATAATTGTTATTATCCGTTGTCGCATAACGGGCGACAGCTTTCACATTATCTCGTGCATTTCCCATAGCCACGCTGGCGCTGGCAAATCGAATCATGGATAGATCATTTTCGCTGTCGCCGATGGTCATCACTTCGTCAGGCATATAGCCCCAATGGTTTGCCAAGGCCTCTACGGCTGTGCCTTTTGTCGTATGAGGTAACACAAATTCTAAATTGCCTTCACTCGATTCAAGAACATCATAAAAGCGTTCGAGCCCTTTGCCATCTATAGCTGCACCTTGGAACTCATCCCGCAAATCAGCTAGGATACGTTCGCGTATACGTTCATCGCCGTAAAAGATTTGGATTTTCTCCGGTCCTTCTGGTAACGATTCTAGATGTGCCAATAAATCAGGCACCATTGTGCGCGTCTTCAAAATGAATGGCCGGATATTAGGTCTAAAGAAACGCTCTGCTTGTGAATTTTCATCACCCACAGACGGATATTGTCCAAAAATTTCGGCTTTCACATAAGCCTCTACAAACACACCGTAGGTCATTAGTTTTCGTACTAAATCTACGGCACGCGTTTTATCAAAGGAAATATGAACGAGTTCCTTTTGCTCTTCTTTATCCATGACATAGGCGCCATTGGTGCACACAAAATAGCGCAAGCACGGCATGGCAGCGATGACATCGTCCATCTCATGCCACGCACGGCCCGATGCAATAGCCACGCGAATACCGCTTTCACGAGCGGCACGAACCGCATTGACCACCTCTGGATCTACGGATTTCGCGTCGTTCACTAAAGTGCCATCCACATCGGACGCGATGAATCGAATGGGCGTATCACCAGTAAGACCTATATAATTTTTAATGTCTAATGGTTCAGATGAGGACATAAAACCTCCTTTAATACAATATAAATTTTACTTGATGTACAATATAGATAATCACATAAGATTGTAGAATTACTATTTCAAAGGATGTGAAATCATATGCATATAATAATTAATCGAGATGCCGTTTGTGCGGCCGATGATATGAGTCATCATCGCGAAGAATTTACCGTACCAGACGGCATCACCATAGCTAGTTTATTTGAATATCTTGAGTTTAAATACATTCCTGTCATCGCTGGAAATAACGTGGTCTGGGCGCTCCATCACCACGACATTGAGGTGGGCACTTATTTTACCCAAAATCGTAGTTTTATAAATGGCAATGTTCCCTTATCATCTATTATCAGTAATTCTGAAAGAGGCAACGAATTCTATCTACGATATTACAGCTCCCCAGACAGATACAGGAAACATTTTATTTAGCGCTATTCCCATCAGCTAGAAACTATTTAGTAATATTATATGTAGATGAGAATTATTTAGTTGCGTTAAACTCAGCCACAATTTCTTCTAAGACAGTTGGATTTTCTACTAATCGCAACAATGTGCCCCCAATGATATTAGCTCCATCTACAATGGTTTGCTCAATGGTTGGTTCTAGCATAGCATCCGCAAACTCTTTGGCGTGGCACACCTTATCTGGGCCAGCCAAGCGCAATTTAGGATGGAATGCGGCACATTGATAGCTGACATTACCGATATCGGAACTGCCCCCAATATCCGCTGGACCTGGTTCAAAATCAAGTCCCATATCGGTCATCACCTCTTCGATGAGGTGTGTGCCACGATGGTTTTGGTTCATATCATCGTAAGGGTTACCGTAAAACTCAACATCTACGGTCGTACCGGTACAAAGGGCAGCACCTTCAAAGATTTTTTTAATCTGTTCAGATAAACCGTTCAAATAGTCACGTTCTGTATGACGCACGGTAACCTCTAATTCGCCAGTCGCAGGAATGACATTGGATGCGGTACCGCCATTAATAATCCACGTGCCGATGCGCGACTCTGGACGCACTTGTTGGCGCAACATATCCATGGCATGGATGGCGAGTTGCACGCCGTTTACCGCATTGATGCCATTCCAAGGCTCACCAGCCGCATGGGCCGGTTTACCGTGGAATATAGCACGGAAACAATCAAGGGCCAAGAATTGTGAATTCGGCCGCGTTTCTTCGCCATCAAGATGCACCATAATGGCAAAATCGTAATCCTTGAACACGCCAGCGTTGCACATATCCACCTTGCAGCCCATCGCTTCCTCATCAGGGGTTCCAATGATGTCGATATCCATGTTGAAAGCTACGCCTTCTTGCTGCATCTTATGCAATGCAAGAGCCGCTAGTACACTCATAGATCCGCTAGCACAATGGCCACACGCATGGCCCACATCTGGGAGCGCATCGTATTCGCATAAAATCGCTAAACGCCCTTTAGGATGATCTACTTTCACAGCAGACGCCTTAAAAGCAGTCGGCAAATTGCAGAACTCATAAGTCACAGGGATGCCGTGCTTTTCAAGAACAGCTCCGATTGTCTTAACGGATTTAAATTCATGACTAGACAGTTCAGGATTCTTCGCCAATGTATAATTAATGGTGAAAGCCTCTTGGGCGAAGCTTTCACAAGCATTGGAAAATTGTTCAGTAAGAGACATAGGCCCTCCTAAATGTATGTATAAATAACCGACCTTATTTGGTAAAAGGTACATTTCATGTACATAATTTGTTTTCGCACCTTTAATTATACAATGTTATTGCCTATTGGTTCAAAATTCCGTACAATATAAACAGATTAATATGTTTGTATCGTATTTGAGGAGGATACTATGTTTAAATTCAAAAAATTGACAGCTATCGCGCTCGTAGCCGTTGCTGCTATGGGTTTATTGGCTGGTTGTGGCAGTGAAAAAAGCAAAATGACACAAGAGGCTGGTGTGTTACGTGTAGGTTCTGAAACTACATTCCCACCATTCGAATTTACTGAAGGCGATAAATACGTTGGTTTCGACGTTGATTTGTCCGAAGCAATCGCTAAAAAATTGGGCCTAAAAATGGAATTCAAATCCATGGGCTTTGACGCTTTGATTCCAGCAGTTCAATCTGGCGACATCGACATGATCGCAGCAGGCATCAACGCAACTCCTGAACGTGAAAAAGCATTAGACTTCTCTGATGTATACTTTGACCAAGGCGGTTTCATCACAGTGGTTCGCAAAGACAACACTTCTATCCACAACATGGATGAACTTGCTGGCAAAACTGTAGGCGTTCAAATCGGTACTGTTCCTGTAGACATGGCAAAAGCTATTCCTAACACAACAGTAAAAGAAATGGACTCCAATTCCAATATCTTTATGGAACTAAAAGCTGGCACAATCGATGGCGCTATCATCGATAACGCAGTTGCTATGTACTACCTAAAACAAGGTGCTGACAAAGACCTTAAACTCGTAGGCGAACCTACTAAAGCCCCAGGTATAGTTTTGGGTGTGAAAAAAGGCAACAAAGAATTGCAAGACGCTGTTAACAAAGCACTTAAAGAACTTAAAGAAGACGGCACATACCAAAAAATTTACGATAAATGGTTTGGTGACTATAACAAAAAATAATTTCTAGTCAACGGCTAGAACGATAATCAAAAGATACCCCACGAAAAAACTCCACCGGCCGGGTCTGTCCCCTTCGGGGCAGGGCCAAAGTCGTTTTTTCACGGGGTGTCTTTTTCATATGCACTCTAACCTGACTAAGAAATTATTTTTATCTCTCCAACGGTCGGGTGGGCGATAACGGGTTTTATCAATTTCACTACTATTATATACCGAATTAACATAGAACGAGATAGTTGAAGGTGATGGGGCCTCTGAAAACGACTTCGGGCTCCGCACAGGCCGTAGGCCCTCCTTCCTATCGGCTGGGTAGGCAATAACGGATTTTATCAATTTCACTACTATTATATACCGAATCAACACTAGAACGAGATAGTTGAAGGTGATGGGGCCTCTGAAAACGACTTCGGGCTCCGCGAAGCGCAGTAGCGTGTCGGCTTTCAGAGGCCCCATCACCTTTCCTACCTTTCATGAGCTGTGTATTCGGTATATAATAGTAGTGTATTGTATAAAAACGAAAGGAGGGCCTATGGCTCAATATTTCACAGACCGCCTCCAACGGGTCTTCCACTTAATTTTTATGTCTTATGATCCTCAGTCCGCTCAAGAGGGTCTGCGCATTTTAGAGTCGATTGTAAATAATCAATCAAACGATACAAAGCCATCCCAACATGAACTGCGCTCAACGAGCACAACGCCAGATAGCGCTTGTGCCATCGATACAAAGGAAATATACCAAAAGGCATTATCGCCTGAAGAGCGTGAATTAGGAGACGCATACGCCCTATTGGCACGCGTGTACGCTGGTCCGCGATTTACGTGGGCCGAGTCGGGTTTTCCAGAGGATAATATGCGCACGTATCAGTGTTTACATGATAGTATCCGCTGGAATAGTCCAATTGGCACATTACAAGCATTGCGCATAGCTGGGTCGATTACGCCTACGGTGAGGCGAGATATGCAGTTGTCCTTTGATGATGCATTCCGCATCATCTATGATTACGCAAAGCAAGACGATGCATACTGCCAATATATTATAGGCAACGTATTCTTTTGGGGCGATTACCACGTTATTAACTAGGCTAAACAACTATTAGGCCCAGAAAAGGCTAGCTTTAGTCAACGATTACACCAAGCGACGCGCAGCAAGAGTTTACGTGAATTCATTGCTACCTTGCGCGGTATGGTAGACGAAGAAACGCTACAAGCAAAATCTCGGGAGCATGCGAAATACTGGTTTACCAAAGCCCTTGATCAAGGGCTCGCCATGTTCCAAGGGAACTTGCGCAATATTTATATCGATGAAGGCGATTATGAAAATGCACGCCGTGTGGCACGCAGGGCCGCTGAACTAGGCAATCCGACCATGATGCTCTATACGGCTCTCGACCATCACGAAAGGAGTGAGTTTACAGAGGCTTTCACATGGTTTACAAAGGGCGCCGAACTAGGCCAGCCAGAATGTATCGCGGAACTCGCCGACTATTACTACCATTTTTATGAGCAACCTGCGTTGCGCGCTGCCATTCCGTACGATCCAATCAAGGCGACTGAACTATATCAACGGGCAGCTACCAAGGACTTTAATGATGCCGGTTATGCCGCGTTACAAGCCGCATTTAACTATATCTTTCACATTGGAGGGCTCCCGCTCGACTGGGGTCTCATCGCCGATTTGACACACATGGCGGCGACAAAGGATAGATTTCTGTTCTCCTTGCCATATATTAGTTACATGCGCATTCACGGTATCGGCGTGACCAAAAACATCCGTTTTGCTATTCAATCATTGACTCGCGTGTTAGAGGAGGAGAAACGGGCGCTTCAAGAGGAGGACCGCGTGCTCTTCTACGACATTACCCGTGCGCTCACACGCGTTGCCTTGGGCTACGCCTATGAAAAAGGTTATGTGACGGGAACACCTGACCTCGATAGTGCCGTTCATTATTATGAAAGCTCCCATCAGTACATCGTGTCATATCTCGCCAATCGTAGCGAAGAGATTAAGGATATTCCGGTAGATGATGAAGCAGCAGAACGATTAGCAGCCTTCGAAAAAATAGACGGCCATTGGCATTACAAGAAAGGTATTACCGAATCATCTACAACTGATCGTCCGGCCCCTACCACATGGCCTCACAATGCAGCCCGATTATCCGTTACTATGAATGGTTTTCAGTGGGATACCACATTATATAACCGAGAAACCATCGATAAGGCCCTATCCACACAAGATACGGTGGTGCTTAGCTTTTACAATCATTTTCTAACCATTCCGAACAAATTGCGGAATATCTATAAACTGGAGACTAAACGTATGCCAAGCAACACCTATCAAGTTCGATTGTACGGCTACGATTCAGCCGAAGGGCATGAGATTATTTATAAATCGCTGCTCAATGCAGAGGATGCCCACAATTTGTGGCATGCTCTTTATGAAAGCCACCGTTTACCGGAGCTTTCAGATGCATGGGCCATCGAAATCGATGAAGAAAAACCGACATGGCACTATGTACTCGACGTCGATCAAGAACCATTCCTACTCGAGGAATATGACGATGCCAACGCCATGATACAAGCATCATTGGAAGGCCTCAAGAGCAATCGCTACGAACAAATCAACGTTCGTACCCACGATTTTATTGGGCCATCCTATTTCATATTTAAGGGCAAGCGGTCCACACCATTTAGGGTGCAACTGTACCTCAAGGAATCGATGCGCCACATCGTCGACGAACACGGCAAGCAAAAGGACATTCCCGGTAATACATACCTATTTGAACAGTACTTTGGCAACGAAGTGTCCTTGAATTACTGGATACAACGAACTATCAATACATTAGACATTCCAGAGTTAGATAATTGGAAACCGCTCAGCGTGCCTAAGGATTTGCAATAATAGAATACATACCAAAAGGAGCTAGTACACAGCGTACTAGCTCCTTTGTTATAACCTAAACATAGGCTACATATATTATAAATGATCATGAGGGTAATGAACGTGGAAATCCCCATTTAGATTGAGCGCCTGCATATCTTGACGTTCAATCTTATCAAGCATTTTAGAACGAGCAGTTGTCATACTACTATCGCTATGCTTTCCACCAAAGAGAGCAAACTTAGATTTACCAAGGGTATACAATGTTTGTACATAAAACTCTCCAGAGTGTCCAAATGGTTTATCATAGCCCATGCCTACCGAAATATGAGGCGTTACATTCACATTAATACCCGTTTTAATTCCATTTTTATAGACCCCATTTACACGGAATCCGATATTATAGTTATATATATCCGGGTTAGACCATTCTATGTCTCTAATCTCTCCATTCATCCGGTTCCAGTGATAACGGTCGATATAGGCTCGTATATAACGGGCATTTTTAAAGGTTCGTGCGTATCCAACATCATATCCAGAGGCAACACGTTTTTCATGACTTTCACCAACATTAACTCCTGTATCTTGCATATTATAAGGTGCCGGAATCATTTCGTCACGTACAGTTAAACTATGTGACGACGTCGTATGTCCTAGTGGCTTATAGAAGTTAGCATACAATTCATTTTCACCAGTTACATATTCTACACCTAAACTAGCACGCTTATAATGTTCTTTGAAAGCATAATCATAAAAAGTATTAATACCTACGTAGCTATGCTCTCCTTTACTTAGTCGTCGATAGCCGAGTCCTATACTGCCAGTTGTGCCTATAGATTGTGTAGATTGATTAAAGTCATATCCATATGCAATTCCGCCCGCATTACGAGTTACATGGTTCGCATATCCATTGGCAATTTGACTTACACCGCCATGAGAGCTAACTTTTCCTTGTACAAATACTACGCTCTTAGAGTTGTTATCATAATGACCTATAGGTTGTAAGGTCTCTATGCTATATATTGGCTTATGATTGGTTTGAAACTTCGCTGAAATATCAGTTCGATCAGCCCAATCTTGATAACTGCTAGAATTCATTTTCACAGCAGTATTTGTATCAGTACTATCTGCGAAAGCAATAGACCAACACATCGTACAAGCTGCTACACAGAGTAGCAGTCGTATATTAAACTTTGTTTTACGATTCATATATAATATAATCCTTCACTTACATAATTATTGCCGAAGTATCAAAATTACCAATCTCTTAGTAATTTTAATGGGGTACAAATTATAAACCAACATCGACAACGCCGTGATCATAATCTTCTTGGACTATATCAAGAACAACCATATCACTACGATGTACTTTATCAAGCATCTTGGAACGAGCCGTTGTAATCGCGCTTTCACTATGTTTACCACCACGCCAAGCAAACTTGGATGTACCGATGGTATATTTCAAGGTCGCATAAGGACCACTCAAATGATGAGATGCCGTTTGGTAACCAGCATCAAGGGTAAGATGCGGTGTAATATGGAATTCTGCCCCCACTTTAAAACCTTTTATGGTATCGCGTTTATTTAATTTATAATATCCAACTTTCACAGGGGATCTACCACGCCAATTATAATAGTCCGCATAGACACGAGCCCAGCGAGCATTTTTGAAGGTCCGTGAGTATCCTAAATCAAATCCACTGGCAGCAACCTTTTCTGATAACATCCAATGATTTTCGTAATCAACTATAGCATAATCATAGAGACTAGTATCATCATCTCTACCGTATGGATACAATCCTGTAGGATCACCTAATACAATACTTCGCCCGTGGAGCCCTATATATTTTCTATCATCAGTCCCCAGATTTCGGTACAGATTAGCATGGATTTCATTAAGGCCTGCCACATACTCTACACCGCCACTAACGCGCTTATAACCACCTTTAAATACATGGTCATAGAATGCATTAACACCAACATAAGCATGTTCACCTTTACTAAGGCGACGATAACCAACACCAATATTTGCAGTCATGCCTAAGGATTCTTCCTTATCTGTTTGCCTGTTATGTACCGTAAACGTCCCTGCAGGTCTAGCTGGAAGCCAATAATTATTTAATTTATAAGATGAAATCTTCTCTCCACTGCGCCCAATACGACCTTGTACAAAGACAACACTTTTAGCATTTTCATCATAGTGAGTTATAGGTTGCAAGGTCTCAATATACAATTTATTCATTTCAATAGATTTTGAACGTTTCGAAGTTACAGTAATCGGATGATTCATTGATGTAAAGTTATGAAATTGCTGACTTTCCCTCTCTTTTGAGTCTTTCATACCGACGCCGACTACCACATCAGTGCGGTCCATCCAACTAGAACGAACGGCCTCTTTCCTAGCTGCATCGGATGCAATTGTTTGCTGTGCAGAATCTAGTCCATTTACATCTTGAACCTCTGCTGCCATTCCTATTGTAGATATGCTGAAAGTCATAGTCCCCAAAACCATTGCTTTCAATAATAAACTCGTTCTCATTTTATAGATTCTCCCTCTCATTTTATTTCTTACACCAATAATCCCTTCAAGGTAAAGCATCATAAGGTACTACTGCCCAGAATTCTTCATATGATTTACCTATCATCATAGGATTGCGTTTTACCTTATCTAACATTCTAGCGCGAGCATTCGTAATGGTATCATCACTATGTTTTCCACCATGCCAAGCAAATTTAGATGTCCCCAATGTATATTTAACAAATCCATAAGCACCACTAGCATACTTACTATCCGATGTATAGCCTAAATCTAAGGATACATGCGGTGTCACTTGTAATGTAGTACCTAATTGCCAACCAGAACTATTACCCAGATTAGAAATCGGAGAGGTCCCTCCACTATAGGATGAAATACCGAGACCATTCCAGTGATAAGCCCCAATGTACACACGAGCCCAACGAGCATTCTTAAAGGTGCGAGCATAATTTATGTCATAACCAGATAATACTTTTTGAGACTTATACACCGTATAATTAGCAGTTCCTCCATTCAAAGGAATTGGAAGATGCGATTCAGGCACTCTCACCATATAAGATTGAGATTTTATATTTCCCAAACCTCTATATACATTAACACGAACTTCGTTAAGTCCGGCCACATATTCTAAGCCTCCACTAACTCGATTAACATTCTCAGAGAAGGCGCGATCTGCAAATACATTAACACCTACATAAGCATGTTCATGGTTACTTAGCTGACGATACCCTAAACCAATATTACCCACAGTACCTAAAGATTTTGTCTCATCATGTCGTTCTGGTTTAGTCTTTGTCTCCATAGTACCTGTAGCCGAGTCGTATGGATACCAAATGCCACCACTACCATCAAAATAATTAACCTTATGCTCTTGCCCACCTTTACCGACACCGCCTTGTACAAACAATACGGACTTGGAGTTTTCATCATAGTGAGTTAAGGGTTGCAATGTTTCTACAGATATTTGCTTCCCCATCTTTGATTGTGTGCCAACTTTAATATCTGTACGGTCCATCCAATTAGAACGAACAGCTTCATGTTTAGCTCCATTCACTTCTGTAGTAGAATCTGCTATACCTTGCCCATGCCCATTTTGTACATCTGCTGCAAAACCTGTAGCACTAAACGCACATGCTACAGCACCTAAAACCATTGCTTTTATCATTAATGTCTTGCTCATTAAAATTACTCTCCTATTATTACATGTCTTATTTAATATCTATAATCTAAACTACAGTGGTATTATAGATGATCAATAGGTGCTAAATAATCGTATTCAATGTCATCAAAGGATTCTACAATCATGTCTTGACGACGTACCTTATTTAGCATTTTAGAACGAGCTGTAGTAATCGTATCATCACTATGCTTTCCACCCCAGAAAGCAAATTTAGATGTACCTAATGTATATTTCACAGTACCATACATACCTTTCGACATATTGTTTGCATTGTTATACCCAATATCTAAGGATATATGTGGCGTTAACTGTAATTCAGCACCGATTTTAATCCCCTTATAGTGATTTGCATCCCTCACTGAAAACCATGGAACGGACCAATGGCCTGGACGACCCCAATTATAATATTGTTCATGTCCAAAACCCTGCCCCTTCCAGCGATATCCATTTACATAGGCACGAACCCAACGAGCATTCTTAAAGGATCTAGTATAACCGATTTCATAACCATCTAGAGCTCTATCGCCTTTATAGGTATAATAATTCTCTGACGGAATAACACCATATGGGAATGAATCTGGATAACCATTAGGATACAAACGTTTAGGATATGGATTACCACCACCTCCTCTTACAACGTCCTTATTACCAATCCCCTTATACACATTGGCATATACTTCGTTAAGCCCATTTACATACTCTACGCCGCCACTAATACGATTGTAATTGCCTGTGAAAGCTCGATCAACGAATGCATTAACACCTATATAAGCATGCTCATTTCGACTAAGACGTCGATATCCAATACCAACAGTACCAATAATCCCTAATGTTTCTGATGATTTTTCATCCGTATTTATTTTAGTGTAACTAGATTGCCCATTCCGATTAATTATTAATTCAGGAAGAAGGTAACCACGCATCTCTTTCGAAGCTATTTTCTCACCGCCACGTCCAATGCGCCCCTGTACAAACAGAACACTTTTACTGTTCTCATCATAATGAGAAATAGGCTGCAATGTTTCTATATAGGCTTTCGTTAAATTACCATAATCAGACTGCTTATTATAGATTGAATTTTGGTCATCCGTTAAAAAATGACCTTTATCTAATTTAGATTGCCCTCCAGTCTGTACACCTACAGCAATATCCGTGCGATCCATCCAGTTGGATTGCACTGCATCATGCTTTGCTGTATCGGTCACTTGTGGCGCCATATCGACTGCTCCCACCACGGCACTCGTGCTAAACGCTATGGCACCCAAGACCACAGATGTTAATACTAACTTATATTTCATTACGAAACTTCTCTCCTTTTAGTTTTATAAATTATCATCAATTTTATAAATGATCATTAGGATCTACATACCAATCTTCTTCATATGTATGGCCTATTGTTATAGGGCTACGGTCTACCTTATCTAACATTCTAGCGCGAGCATTCGTAATCGTATCATCACTATGTTTACCACCATGCCATGCAAACTTAGAGGTACCTAATGTGTACTTAACAACTCCATAAGCACCACTAGTATACTTACTATCCGATGTATAGCCTACATCTAGCGATACATGAGGCGTTACTTGCAATGTAGTTCCCAATTTCCATCCATGACTGTTGCCAACTTCCAGTGTTTTCAATAATGCGTCGCTATGATTTGGCACGCTAAGACCATTCCAATGATATACGGTTGCGTGTACACGGGCCCAACGAGCATTTTTAAATGTACGAGCATAACTTACATCATATCCAGATAATACCTTTTGAGATGTATGTGGCATATAGTAAGCAGCGCCACCATCCAAATCAAATGTGAAGTAGGATTGCGGTAAATGTATCATATCAGATTGTGATTTCACACTCCCTAATCCTCTATATACATTGGCACGAACTTCGTTAAGACCAGATACATATTCTAAGCCCCCACTAACTCGATTAGCATTCTCGGAAAAGGCGCGATCAACGAAGGCATTGACACCAACATAAGCGTGCTCGTTCTTACTAAGCTGACGATACCCTAAGCCTACATTCGCTACAGTGCCTAATGATTTCGTATGTTCATATTTTTCTGCCATATATCGTTGGTCACCTTTACCAGTCGCAGGATTATAAGGATACCAAATCTCATTATATCCGTGATAGTAACTAACAGAATGTTCTTGACCACCTCTGCCAATACCGCCTTGTACAAACAATACGGACTTGGAGTTTTCATCATAATGAGTTAACGGTTGCAATGTTTCTACAGATACTTGCGTCCCCATTTTCGATTGTGTACCAACCTTAATATCTGTGCGATCCATCCAATTGGATTGCACTGCCTCATGTTTTTCCGTACCTTGTTTATTTTGTTGCATATTGGTTGCATCTTGTATATGTGTAGACTCTACACCCGCTGCAAATCCAATAGCACTAATTGAACAAGCTATGGTTCCAAGAACCATAGCTTTTAAGACTAATATTCTTTTCATATCGCCAATTCTCCCTCTATATATTATTCTAAAGATATATTCATCTTTATTTCATTTTTTATTATATGTATATATTTAGATGTAGTCAATAAAAGCCTCTATGCTTAAACAAACAATAAATATTTCCTAAATCTAAATTTATTCGTTTTTCTATTTAATTATACAAATAATTAGACATAAAGAAAAACCCTCAAAGCTGAGTATATATACTCTAGCCTTGAGGGTTCATGAGGGTTTTGGGAGCTTTATTATTTAAATAAAGGCAATAATGCGTTTACCAAACCAGTAAGAGCAGTCATAACAGCTTTAATAATTGTTACTACCATTGCATATTCCTCCTTCTCATACACTCATTCACTAAACTAACTATAAATATCGTAAACTATCATTTTAATGTTAATATGAAATGAGTAGATTTTTACACATAAGGCTTTCATGAGGAAAATCGGACGATAACAATTATCATCACATATTCGAGGAGAATGGTAGTATACAATGAGTTCATAAATCTATAAATTTTTTTAATTTTTTTGCTCGTTCTTGTATCAATTGACCAATCATATGTGCACGGTCCATGCCAAATTCTGGTTCCACCAATTGATTGTATCTATGTTCCACAATCTCCATACAACGATTTATAATGCCATCCCAATCTACATTCACAGCAGAGGACACATGTTTCAGTTCAAGCGTATGAGTCTTATTAAAGGCTACGGACACATCAGCATTACGGTTACGCATAACAGATGCCGCTTTATACCCCAAGGAGTTTCCGTTATCAAAAATAGGTGCAAGGCCGATAAATTCAAGGCTTTCACTATCACGAAGAGCCCCAAAATTACCCCAATGCCGATCCTCATTAGCAATGAGCGCATCAAGCACAATCATTGGCTCTAACTGACTCGTCACATCAGTAAGACCAAATGAATGCAACTGATTCACGTAATGCGCGTACTCACTCACATCGTTAGGTTTCGTATTAGCCGTCAATTGCCATGCAGGAATATATTCTACATTGCGATTCGTAAAACAGTCACAGACCGATACATTCTCAGCTTCATCCGACATATAATCCAAATAGTACGCGATATAAGGCACATCAAAGTACGCCAATACATCACTGACGACAGCCTCATTAAATGGTTCCTGTTTAAACGTCAATTCGCCTGCTTTTGAAAGCAAAATTTCATCTCCGCGGTGCAACCAAATCTGACGCAATGTCCCATTATTCGATGTATTCGGCGTCCGACGCCACGGATCATATTGATGTAATGTATCAATAGCGCCTATTAACACTTGATCATCGGGAATTGGATTATCATAAATTTCACATCAGACCAAGTCACAGAACTATCGCAGGGTTTAACCCAATAATGGTCAGAAATACTCACCATGTACGATCGCACGGACAATTCAAACGCATCTTTTGCCTTATACAAGGCCTTAATAACATCATAATTAGAACGACTTTGCGGAATAAATCGATGGTCAATAAATTCATTTAAAGCACGTTCTCTATTATGAGGCTGCACAAGCATATTAACGGGTACATGAGCCGCATTCAATACATCAACAATATGGGCCCAATTTCTATCATCGAAAATAGCAAACTGTAAGACAGGTACATCTCTATGCATTAACATAAATTGCATGATATTCCCTCCCTTTACTAGCAGCCAATATTTCCATCATTGTAACACAAAACAAAAACACCAGAAAAGCACTCTAATAGCGAATGTAGTTTAAACGCCAATAGAAATATCCCCTTTAGAATGCGACTTTTGACCTTTCCCACGTAGAAAGGTTCTATAATAGAGAATGCAGTTTTTAGACTAATAAAAATATCCCCTTCGAGAAGCGACTTTGGCTAGACCGCTAGGTCGTTAAAGCCGGTGGAGCTTATCGGAGGGGATATTTTTTATATAGTGTTAAAATAAGTCGCTATTAGAGAGCTTTCACTACTTCTGCACAACGATGGCAAAGTGTAGGGTGTTCGGTATCTTGACCTACTGTATCACGGTGGATCCAGCAGCGTTCACATTTTTTAAGTTCAGATGGAGCAACTACTGTTGCAACGCCTGTTTCATCATCTTTTACAGCCTCTGCTGGTGCAGCGCCATTTACGATGTGAGCTTCGGATACAATAACGAGTTTAGCTAAGCCTTCTTCACCAAGAGCGTTCAATGCGTCGAATGCAGCACCTTCAGCATATACTGTAACGGATGCATCCAATGGGTGACCGATTGTTTTGTTTTGACGAGCAAGTTCCAATGCTTTTTGTACAGATGTACGCAAGTCTAACAATTGGCCCCATTTATCAGCCAATTCTTGGTTGAAGTGTTCAGGATAGCCTTGTGGCCAATCTTGAAGCATAACGGATTCAGGCATGCCGTCTTCTTTAGGCATGTACTTCCAAACTTCTTCTGCTGTGAAGGAAAGTACTGGAGATACCATAGCTACCAATGTTTTTAAGATTTCATACATTGCTGTTTGAGCAGAACGACGAGCTACGTTGTTTTTGCTTTCAGCGTACATAGTATCTTTCATTACATCAAGGTAGATGGAGCTCAAGTCTACTGTACAGAAGTTATGAATTGCATGGTATAACATGTGGAATTCATAGTTTTCATATGCGTCAGTAACCTTTTGACGTACTTCTTCTAAGCGTAACAATGCCCATTTGTCGAATTCGGACATATCTGCGTAAGCCACTTTATCAGTGTTTGGATTGAAGTCATCCAAGTTACCAAGCAAGAAGCGGAATGTATTACGGATCTTACGGTATACTTCGGATAATTGTTTTACGATGTCTTTGGACAAACGTACGTCTGCTTGGTAATCCGCAGAGGATACCCACAAACGCATAACGTCAGCGCCGTATACGTCGATGATGTCGCTAGGTGCTACTGTATTACCTACAGATTTAGACATTTTGCGACCTTCGCCGTCCACAACGAAGCCGTGTGTCAATACGGAGTTATATGGTGCTTTACCAGTTGTTGCTACTGCAGTCAACAAGGAAGAGTTGAACCAACCGCGATGTTGGTCAGAACCTTCAAGGTACATAGCACATGGTACATCTAAGCCATTAACTTCAAGTACGCCAGACCAAGAAGAACCAGAGTCAAACCATACGTCCATAATATCTGTTTCTTTTTTGAACTCATCATGACCGCAATGAGGACATTTGAAACCTTCTGGTAACAATTCTTTTGCACTGTGAGCCCACCAAGCATCGGATCCTTCTACGGCTACTTTTTCTTGTAATGCTTTGATAGTATCATCGTTGATGATGTGCTCGCCGCAGCTTTCACAATAGTAAATAGGAATTGGCACGCCCCAAATACGTTGACGGGAAATTACCCAGTCACCACGATCGCGAACCATATTGAAGATACGATCATGGCCCCATTTAGGAATCCATTGTACTTGATTGTCGATTGCATCAAGTGCTTGTTGACGATATCCATCTACAGAGGAGAACCATTGTTCTGTAGCACGGTAGATGACAGGGTTTTTACAACGCCAGCAGTGAGCGTATTGGTGACGCAAGCTAGATTTGTGAAGTAATGCATTGTTGTGCGCCAAGATTTTGATTACAGGTACCTCTGCATCATGGATTTCTACACCAGCTAATGGGAATTCAGTATCACCATAACGGTTGTCGTCCACTTGTTTAGTGTAGTTACCAGTTTCATTAACAAGAGATACGATAGGAAGTTCAGTTTTGCCTTCCTTGTTATAACGCATAACGATGTTAAAGTCATCTTCACCGTGTGCAGGAGCTGTATGTACGCAACCAGTACCTGCTTCGAGTGTTACATGGTCACCACACAATACTGTAGCATTACGTTCAACAAATGGATGTTTGAATTCAGCCAATTCTAAATCTGCACCAGAGAAGCGATTTACGATTTTGTAGTCTTCGATACCGATATCTTTCATAGCCGCATCAACGAGGTCAGTAGCCATCAAGTAGTATTCGTCTCCTACTTTTACCCAACCATATTCAAGCTCAGGGTTAACGGAGATTGCTACGTTGGCAGGCATTGTCCAAGGAGTAGTTGTCCAAATAACGGAGTATGCTTGTTTTGGATCTACGCCAGCTGGCAATGTTACCTTTTTCTCGGATACGTAAGGGAATTTTACGTAAATGGAGAAGGATTTTTTCTCAGCGTATTCGATTTCTGCTTCCGCCAATGCAGTTTCGCAGTGTGTACACCAGTATACAGTTTTAAGGCCTTTATAGATGTGACCGCGTTTTGCCATTTCACCGAAGATACCAAGTTGTTTAACTTCGAACTCAGGGCGCAATGTCAAATAAGGGCGTTCCCATTCGCCTAATACACCAAAGCGAATGAAGTCTTGTTTTTGAGTTTCTACGCATTCTAATGCATATTCCTTACATTTATTGCGCAAATCAAGAGGCGCCATTTCATGACGGTTAAGACCCGTGTTTTTAATAACCGCATGCTCGATTGGCAAACCGTGCGTATCCCAACCAGGGATGTAGCGAGTATAATGACCAGTCATTGTTTTGTATTTCATGATGATGTCCTTCAACGTTTTGTTGAGGGCATGACCAATGTGCAATTTACCATTTGCGTATGGAGGGCCATCATGCAAGATGAAAGGTTTTGCGTCTTTACGCAATTCCAAACGTTTTTGATAAATTTTGTTGTCTTCCCAGAACTTTAAGATTTCTGGTTCGCGCTTAGGCAAATTGCCGCGCATTGGGAATTCTGTTTCAGGCAAATGTAACGTCTTACCGTAATCCATGATGTGCTCCTTTTACATAAAAAAATCGCCCGTCCCCGAAGGGACGGACGTAATATCCGTGGTACCACCCTACTGACCTTCTGTGAAAGCTAACGCCACCGCATATTCTGCAATCGTCACACCATGCGCCTGCATGATGGTAACTTATAGGACGCAACTCATCACATAACTATGAAAGCCACTTAGACATATAACGGTGTTCACCGGCAGTGTTCCTGCTTGCTCCAAAGTGATCCGCATATCTCTAGATTTCCAAACCTTTCAGCCCATGAGTTTGGTCTCTACTAAATCCGTCTGAGACGTGCCGTCTTTTTCAACGCAATATTCATATAATAGATAATTATAGGGCTCATGAGGGCATGTTGTCAAATACATTCTACGTAAAATTTATATCATTTTTAACATATACCATTTCACATTATAATTTTTCAGGCACATATGGATTCTGCACAGAGTCTAATAATTTAAAATTCATCGGTCTACTTACTAGTTCATTATATTGCTCAACAACGGCATCCTCTGTTGCAATACGAGGGTCGGCAATAAAATCTGCAATAGCTTTATCTAGATTTTTCTGTTGGTCTAGACGATTCTGCGCCTCGGCAGCAGTAATCTTGGCCCCAATTCCACTGGCTGCTTCTTTCTGCTCCTTCAACCACTGGAAATCACTATCCGATTTACGCTCCACAATATGATCTACTATATCACTATAAATAAGCATCATTTCCACCATATCGGCACCATTAATTTGTCCATTGTTGCGCATCACCTTAACAAGACGTTTACCCTCCTGCTTATGATAGGTATTAACAATTGTGTCTACCGCATCATATTTCGGCCTAAATGCATCTATTAATGTTGAAAGTTTCTCCAATTGCGTCTGGGCAAATGCATAATTATCTGTTTCATAGCGCTTTTCTTTATAATACGTGTCTAGCTCTTTTACAGCCACCACAACTTCGTGCAACACCGGTAATAAAGCATCTGTAGCCGCTTCCAAATCACTATGTGACTTACCCGCTTCTCTCGCAGCTATCAGATCTTGCTCGAGGCGTTCATAGTCTTTTATTTTAAACTCAGACAATGGCAAGTTCTGCTCCGCTCGTTCCATCGTTTCACGGTATTGTTTAGCATATTTAACATTATTGAAGTTAAACTCATTCGTAGCGGCTAAGTAAAATCTGTAAACCCGCCAGGTTTCTTTTTCACTATCGTTTTGAGTAGCTTTCACCTGACTGCTATTCCTTAAATTATCCATATTGAACTCACAGCCACTTACAATGCCTACACTCGCTACGATGCACATAACTAAACCTATGCGATGCCACCAGTTCTGACCTCTCATCTATCTCTCCTAAACACACTAAATTCCTATAAATGGATATTACAATTATTGTATAAAATTAATACATTCAATTCAAGACGAGAAAATAACTAGACATACAGAAGAATGAAACTACTTCGGAACAGTATGATAAATACGCAAAAAACTTCGAATAATCGCATTGGTGTATCAATTAATCATAACAGTGATATTTCTCTTGTTTTTACAAACATTAGTTCTATAATATAAATATAAGAAAACCCCATACACAGTATGGGGTCAACTGAGACAACCGAGAGACGAACATTCCGCTCTTTAATGTCTCTAGGACGTTATCTTTAAACAAAGTATATCAATAACATGTACCTATGTCAACGTAAAGGAGAGAGAGCATGAACACAACAGGTATGACAAAAGAAAAACTTCTAATCGTAACATTACCAAATACATTAACATTTAAACACAAGGGGATTATCGACTTTGATAATATTCTTAAATTATTTAGATGGGATTACGAAGGTAACGCAGTAACAATTGATGCAAGACAATGTAAAATGGCGGATTATCAGTCTTTAATTCTACTAATTCAATATATATGGTATGTAAAAAGAAACCATGTATATGTAAATTTGAGATATACAAAAAATACTCAATTTTATAATATGTGGAAAAATATTGATGGCAAGGGTTGTTTTAACGTTCTAGACAATACACAAGACAATTTTCACTACGTCTACAACAAGCCCATATTCGCCATCAAATACAAAGATCATAATATTACGAAAATGCTAAATACGATTCGTGATTACGCCTTAGATTTACCTACAGATTTAATTAGAGGTTATGAGGACGCAGTCCGATATATTATATCTGAACTGACATACAATGCATTAGAACACGGTTTTAATCCTCAGATTCCATCATTATTACAATTTAACTGGTATCGAGATAAAAACCAACTATCATTCATTCTTGCTGATCTTGGTGTAGGTATTAAAACACATTTAGAGCAAACCTATGCACCTTTCACAAGCAATACAGATGCCATCGCTATGGCACTAGAGCCTGAAATTTCAGGTACATTTGGCGTCAACGTAGGACCTTATAAACAGCAAAACAATGCAGGCATGGGCCTTTACTTATCTAGTAATCTTGGCAAAACATTAGAAGCAGATATGTACATCGTATCAGGCGATGGTGTCGCACATATTTCTCCACTAGATGTAACCTACACAACACTAGAAAACGCTTGGCCTGGCACATTCATATACATGACCATTGGTTTTGATAGATTAAAAACATATGACCTACACAAACACCTAGAGGATTTCAGAAAACACGCTACCGAAACTGTAGCTAAACGAAATAACATCGTCCGTGCTCCAGAATTGTACATTGATATGTATAACTATTGCGGAGAACGGTGTGAAGTCAAATTAGAAGCTATTAATCTTAGAGAACGAAAAATCATTCCAGCCATAAAAAAAGGAGAAACCGTAATCCTCGATTTCTCTCACGCTATAACAGCTACACACAGCTTCTTAACCGCTTTATTGGCAGATCCAATTAAAATACTAGGTCTCAAATCATACAAACAAATCAAAATTATAGGGGCTAATGAAACCATTCGAACAATTATAGACTTTGTGTTTGATACATATACTAACTAGAAGCTACTACATAACAAAACACCCCGTATACTGTTTTATCACGGTATACGGGGTGTTTTATTTCAAAGTAAAATACTAATTATAATCACGTTCCATATCAGGGAATCCAAAAGAGTCAAAGTCGTACCAGACTATCTTCCATTCATCATCTGATATTCTTTTCATTTCCAGAGATAGACTTTTCAGATTATTATCAGTCATATCTTGTCCAATTACTACCATACTAACTTGTTCTGGGCTCATCATATGAGATTCTACAGAAACGAGTTTAAAACGATTAGTCTCACGTAACATAACAATATGATCTATAAATCTAGTATTAGAAGCAGAACCATGTTTTATACTCTCCGTATCCCCACTAGTAAAAATTGTATGTATATCATTAGAAAAAATTCGTTTCGCCATAGCAAATCTATGTTCTCCCAGATTAAGCATTTTACCGTCATAGGGAAATAGTATCTTTTTTTCTTTTCCTTCAGCGACCAGTTTCTCATAAAAGGCGATTGTCTTATCATAACGTCTATGACCTATAGCCTCAATATCAACCATCTTTTTAAAAGTTTCTTCATCACCATTTTGGATAGCATCGTATATCAATTTCAATGAATATTCTGGCGTAGATTTATAAGTCATCTTATGATAGAGTCCATATCCAGCGCACACAAGTATTCCAATCACTATTACAATACTCAGTGTACATTTTACAACGCCAAACTGTTTAAACTTCATTAACATTTCATCATCCCTTTCAACTACATGTATTGCCTACGTTTATCTAATTAATGTACAATATATCACAACTAGCATTTTATAGATAGTTTAAATTTTGTAATTTGAAAGTGAGGAGTATTATGAGACGATTAGGACTTATGATTCTTAGTTTATGTATGTTAGTGTTATCTGGTTGTGCCACTATCAATTCAGACATCATGATTAACAGTGATGGTAGCGGCACCTGGGATGCAACTGTTAACTCCCAATCAGGTCCATTAGAGAAGAAAGTTATTACCGATGCATTAACTAAAAATAATGTACAAAAATATACATTAAAAGCACCTAATGCCGAGGGAAAAATGGAAACTGTTGCAGATGCAGATGTTGGATCTAAGCCAGTATGGAAAATTGAAACAAAATTTGATAACGCTACTGAGCTCGAACAAATGCGTGATGCCGTTACAACACAATTGAAAGGCAAATCTAAAGAACCGGCATTACAAAAAACAGATGATGGCTCCTATATCGTCGATTTAGGTCGCTCTGCAGGTCAAACTAAGATTACTGTAGAAGGTACAATTGTACCTGAAAGCGTACAAAATGGTTCTATCAAAGATAATACAGTAACATTCCCAGAGGATAGCAATATTCACTTTACGTTCAAACCAGGTCACAGCTGGTTGTTCTACGGTGCAATCGTCATCGGTATTGCTATTGTAGGCGGTGTTGGTTACATGTTCTACTTACGTCGTAAATATTATGGCGACGCAGCATAAGGAGTCTAGTATGAAACGAAATATTCTGATTGGTTTACTGCTGGCTTTCACAATGATGCTAATCACAGCATGTGGTAGTACTGGTAATGATGCTAGCAAGTTTGAAGGCACTTGGATTGCTTATGATAAAAATAATGGTGTAGCCGAATTAACTATTGAAAGTTTAGATAAACAAGCAATCGTTTCTATGACTACCTATAAATATAAAGCGCTTATGGATGGATCTAGCAGTGGCCTTATAGATGCACAAATACTTAGCAAAACAGGTGAAACTGCTACTGTTCACGAGGATTACTTACTACAAAAGAATAACAGTGTAATGTACAGTATAATTGGTAATGTAACGAATAATCGTATTAATCTTAGTAAAGACAATACAACCATGTCCATCTTATATAATGAAAAGGATGACACTCTACTTATAGAAAACATTGTATTCCGTAAAAAATCAGACGATAATTCAATTCAAAAATATTTACCTGAAATGCAAGAGATGTTAAAATCTGCAAGTATTGAGAAAAATAAAGAGTATATGAAAAATCGAATGAATCAACCAACAATTCAATTCGATTTTACCTTTGATGATTCTATCTTAGATAATGTGCAATAAGGAGGTTCTGTAATGAAAAATATATTAAAGCTCAGCCTACTTATGATTGCACTTGTCGCGTTAGTAATTACATCCGGCTGTGGTAAAAATAACTTTGAAGGCACTTGGATTGGTTACGATGGTGATAAGACCATGTACCGATTATCCGTCCAAGAAAATGGTGACTCTTATCTCATCACGGAAGATGCCTATACATATAAACCATCTAAGGATTACCCTACACCTGCTGGTTATTTTCCATCTTTCATTCGTAACGAAAATAAATCCAAAAACGTTACCTTTGATATCAACTTTGTACTAACTAAACAAAAAGCCGATTTAACTAGTGCAACAGCGCAACTCAACAAGGATAAGGATCAATTAATTGTAGGTAAAGGTTTAGGCAATGTACATTTTATTGAAAAAGATAGTACATTATTATTTAATGGCATTCGATTCAAAAAAGAGACCTCTCAAGATATTACAAACAATGTGCTAAAACAACTACAATTCGCCATGAATCAAGAGTTAAAAGTAAAATACCATCAATATGGTAAACGTGGCCTTAATAATTTAAGAGACCATGTAATATTAGGCAATATCACATTTGATGATAGTGCTTTAACAACAACAAAATAAAAAAGGTGTACCAACACGTTAATTTGTGTTGGTACACCTTTTTTAATGACCTACCATATGCTTAATATATTATGCTAGTAAGGCTTTTACAAGTTCTTCTGCTTTACCAAAATCACCTACATCTGGGTTCCAGTTACATTTAATTTCTGGTTCAACTACAGCAAAACCATATTTAGTTAATTCTTCGCGTAGTACTTTCGTGGATTCACCAGACCAGCCATAGGTTCCAAATACAGCAGCTTTTTTATTTTTAAACTTCAACTCACGTAAGAAGTCGAGCCACCCAGCTACAGCAGATAACACGCTATTGCCTACGGTTGGAGAGCCTACAGCGATAGCTTTAGATTTGAAGACCTCTGTCATGATGTCATTTTTATTAGTTTTGCTAATATTAAAGATTTTAACGCGTGTATCTGGAGATTGTTTTGCAATCTCTTCAGCAATCTTATGAGCCAATTTCTTTGTACCATCCCACATTGTATCGTATACAACTGTGATTTGATCTTCTTGATAGGCTTGAGACCATTCGTAGTATTTTTCTACGATTTGCATTGGATTTTCACGCCAAATAGCACCATGGCTAGTAGCGATGATATCAATTGGCAAGTTGAGCTTTTGAATCTCTTCAACTTTAGCTTTTACCAATGGAGAGAATGGGTTCAAAATATTAGCGTAATATTTCATCGCCTCTTCCCATAGGCGGCATTGATCAGCCTTATCTGCCCATAGCTCTTCTACTGCAAAATGTTGACCAAAGGCGTCATTGGAGAACAAAATATTGTCACCAGTCATATAAGTCGCCATAGAATCAGGCCAGTGCAGCATACGCATTTCTACGAATACCAAAGATTTACCATTACCAATATCTACGGAATCACCTGTTTTAACTGTTTTAAAATTCCATTCTGGATGGTGATACTGACCAACCAAGGATTTAACGGCATTTTCTGTACAGTATATTGGCGTATTAGGGATTTTTTCCATTAACGCCGGCAAGGAACCACTATGATCTACTTCGCCATGGTTACATACGATGAAATCAATCTTGTTCAAATCAATTTCAGACTCCAAATTATCGATAAACTCGGAGGAATGAGGCTTCCACACAGTATCGATGAGGACAATCTTCTCCTCTTCAATCAAGTACGCATTCTGGCTAGAACCATTGTTAATACTATAATCAGAACCGTGGAACTCTTGTAATTCCCAGTCGATTTTACCAACCCAAGATACGTTATTCTTAATGTGCTTTCTCATAATAACCTCCAATTCTGTGAAAGTTAAGGAACTTACCTCATTCCTATATCGTTTTATATAAAACAAAGAATATAAGTAACTTTCACCATTACACCCAAATCTATGGCCCAAATGTTATATCAAATGAGGTAACACCAATCGGTCATTAACTATACTTTTATTATATCGAAATCACAAGAAACCGTCTGTATCTGCAGATACGGATTTAGCATTATGCAACTTTAGTATTATTCAAGTATTGCGTCCTTACATTCTGCATCATTCTACATGTGCATTCGGTTTCAAGCCAGGAATCGCTTTATAGATATATAAAGAAATATAACCATCAACAATGCTATGGATTATAGTACCGCCACCAACAAGAACGAATACAACGTAGATAAGATCGATATTAGGCATCGTAGTTGTAGTGTAGAACAAGAGGCATGCTAGTACTTCTCCAATGGCGTGAACGATAGCACAGACAAGGTTGAAAGCAGCGAAGGATAGAGCCCCCGTTAACACAGTTGGATGGTGTTTAATGTAGTATGCCCCCATCAAAGCAAAGATGATATGAGAGGCAGCACGCATAACGATAACAAGAGGGAATCCTGCCACGAAGAAGCCTAGCGTAGAACCTATTACGACACAAGCCGCCATCTTACGGGACAAGAACATCGCCAGGAATATAGGCACGTGACTCGCCAGTGTATACGATGCCGGCGGTATGACGACTTTCAACGGCATCATAATAGGAATCATAATGGCTAATGCCATCAATAACGCAGTAATGGTTAAATTTCGATACATGGAAGAATTCATAAAGCCCTCCTTATTAGCTCTTCTCTCATCTAACAATATGATTATGGTAATTATGATATAAGACCAATCTAATTAATGGCTACATTAACAGTCTTATAGATTAGTGACCTACGTTCCCCCACAAGTTAAGGATGACAACACCAACTACAATAAGACCTATCCCCAAAATAGTGTACATATTATAGCCCTCACTAAAGATGAAGACCGAAATGAGTGCTGTCACCACGAGGCCTACGCCAGACCAGGTAGCATAAGTAACACTGAGTGGAATATATTTCAGTACATGCGTCAATGTATAGAAAGATCCTACATAGCCAAGCACACAAGCAACGGTCTGTAACGGCCGCGTAAAGCCATCAGCGGCTTTCAACATGGTCGTAGCAAATAGCTCAAGCCCTATAGATAAGGCAAGTAAAAAATAAGATAACATAACTCCTCCCACAAAAAAGAGAGGGACTAGCCCTCTCTTATATAATAGCATATATATACAATATTTCTATATTATAAAGCATATGATAAGATTTTGAAATAATTTCGCTCACTTTATGCGCTTTCAAAACCTTGTTCCCTACGATTATAGACGTTCAATAACAGCTTGCGCCATTTCTGTGGTACCTACGCGTTTCAAGCCTTCGCGGTAGATATCGCCTGTGCGGTAACCATCAACGAGCACTTGTTCAACAGCTTTTTCAATAGCATCAGCCACTTGAGGCAAATCAAGAGAGTGACGGCACATCATAGCTGCGGACAAGATTGTACCCAATGGGTTCGCCAAGTTTTGACCCATAATGTCTGGTGCAGAACCGTGGATTGGCTCGTACAATGCTGTGCCAGTACCCATGGATGCAGATGGTAAAAGCCCGATAGAACCAGAGATAACAGCGCCTTCGTCAGACAAGATATCGCCGAACAAGTTTGTTGTAACGATAACGTCGAACTGTGCAGGATTTACAACAAGTTGCATCGCTGTGTTATCTACGTAGAAGTAATCTGTTGCGATATCTGGATTAGCTGCCGCTTTCTCTTGAGCGATTTTACGCCACAAACGAGAAGAAGCCAATACATTTGCTTTATCTACAGATACAACCTTTTTATTACGTTTGCGAGCTGTTTCCATAGCAATGTCCATGATGCGCTCTACTTCGTAACGGCTGTATGTTTCTTTATCCCAAGCAAACTCGTTAGCACCTTCACCTTGTGCCTCTTCGCGTTCACCGAAGTAAATACCGCCAGTCAACTCACGAACGATAACGAAATCTACATCTTGTACGAGTTCCTTTTTAAGAGGAGAATACTCTTGCAAAGATGGATAGATTTTTACAGGACGCAAGTTACAGAACAAACCAAGCTCCTTACGAAGACCAAGGATTGCTTTTTCAGGACGGATAGAAGGATCCACATTATCCCATTTAGGACCGCCTACAGCACCAAGCAATACAGCATCAGCAGCTTTACAAGCCTCAATCGTATCCTCAGTCAAAGGCACACCGTATGCATCAATAGACGCACCGCCCGCTTTTTTATCAATCCAATTAACCTTTACATTAGCTTTCTCAAAAGCCACATCGCACACAGCCTTAGCTGCAGCAATAATCTCAGTACCGATACCATCACCAGGAATCAATACGATATTTTTTTCGCTCATCTATATATTCCTCTCCGACGATGAAGCCCCGTTGCAAGCCTCCATTGCCTTAACGGGCTGAGGCCATAGGCCTCGCCCTAGCAAAAGTCGTTTGCGACGGGGCTTCATCGTCTACATGTATCCATATGTACATCATTGCGAAAAAAATCGCAATGATTTCCTCAGCCACCAATCATTCAAAATATTGCCAGCTAAAGGGATTGTAACTTTGCGAAATACCGCAAAGTTGTAGAGTGTAGGGATGGAATGCTTTGTTTTAACCGACTTTGCTAGGTCGAGGCTATGCCGAAGACCGCTAAGGCAACTGGAGGGAAAAACAAACATTCCATCCCGGATATGTACTACTTGCGATGTTTCGCAAAGTTCACAAGACCTCCTGCTGCCGCAATGTCTTGAATGAATTGTGGCAACTCAGTCCCTTGGTATTGTTCGTTTTTAGTCAAGTTGTACACGATACCTTTAGACAAGTCTACACCGATTGCATCGCCAGCATCGATACGATCGACTTGTTCGCCGATTTCAACTACTGGTAAACCGATGTTGATAGCATTGCGGAAGAAGATACGAGCAAAGGAGTGTGCTACGATAACAGGCACGCCTTTTGCTTTGATAACGCCTGGTGCGTGTTCACGGGAGGAACCACAACCAAAGTTTTTGCCAACTACCATGATTTCGCCAGCTTTCACATTTGGCGCGAATGTAGTATCAATATCTTCCATCGCATGTTCAGCCAATTCGTTCCAATCGGCAATCGCCAAGTAACGAGCCGGAATGATTACGTCTGTATCTACATCGTCGCCGTAGCGCCAGATTTTCTTGCTTTCAAAATCCATATTAAACCTCCTCAGGGCCTGCAATGCGGCCTAATACAGCACTTGCTGCCGCCACGTAAGGGCTTGCCAAATATACTTCAGAATCAACGTGACCCATACGACCACGGAAGTTACGGTTTGTAGTTGAAACTGTGCGTTCCCCTTCAGCCATGATACCCATGTAACCACCTAGGCAAGGGCCACATGTTGGCGTGGACACGGCGCAGTCAGCTTGAATGAAGATGTCCAATAAACCATCTTTCAACGCTTGATCGTATACATCTTGGGAACCAGGAATTACGATACAACGAACGAATGGAGCTACTTTGCGACCTTTGAAGATTTCCGCAGCTGCCACCAAGTCTTCGTAACGGCCATTTGTACAGGAACCGATAATAACTTGGTCGATTTTAATATCTTTGTCGATCTCGTTGATGTAATGTGTATTGGATGGCAAATGAGGGAATGCTACCACTGGTTGCAATTTAGATAAATCGATAGTCACAGTTTGAGCATATACTGCATCAGGGTCTGGATTAATTGGTTCTACAGGGCGATTTACGCGACCTTTAATGTATTCTTCAGTAATTTCATCATATGGGAATACGCCACATTTACCACCAGCCTCGATAGCCATGTTACAGATTGTAAGACGGTCAGCCATAGTCATGTGTTGTACGCCGTCGCCAGCGAATTCAAGAGCCATGTAACGAGCGCCGTCTACGCCGATTTGACCGATTAAATCAAGGATTACGTCTTTACCAGTTACCCATTTGTTAGGTTTACCGATAAGCTCAACCTTAATTGTTTCAGGCACTTTGAACCAAGTTTTACCTTCTGCCATAGCAACGCCCGCATCAGTAGAGCCTACGCCTGTAGAGAATGCATTTACCGCACCATATGTACAAGTATGGGAGTCAGCACCAATCATCATTTCCCCAGGACCGATAAGGCCTTTTTCTGGCAAAATAACGTGCTCGATACCCATTCTACCTACTTCAAAGTAGTTTGTAATACCATGTTCGCGTACAAAGTCGCGCATGACTTTCGCTTGTGTAGCAGATTGAATATCTTTATTTGGTGTGAAATGGTCAGGCACCAAGTAGATTTTATGACGGTCAAATACAGGTTTGCCGATTTTTAAGAACTCTTTTCGCGCTGGTGGGAATGTGATGTCGTTCATCAATACCGCATCCAAATGACACTCGATGATTTGGCCTGGCTTTACCACATCAAGACCCGCGTGGCGAGCCATATTCTTTTCAGTAATGGTCATACCCATATTATTCTTCCTCCTGTTGTTCTAGCTCCATAGCTAGGAATACTGAGTTAACTGCATTAATATATGCGTTCACACTTGATTTAACGATGTCAGTACTGATACCACGACCATGGTACAAGCGACCGTTGTATTCTACCTTAAGGGTTGCTTCCCCAAGGGCATCTTTACCGGCTGTGATAGCACGGATTTGGTAGTCTTTTAAGCTGATTGGCAAGCCAACGACACGTTCAACCGCTTTAAGGGATGCGTCTACAGGACCATCACCTACGGCAGCATCGGCTTTTTCACCGTCTGGTGTCATGAGACGAACGTCAGCATAAGCATAACCTTTTTCACCCAATTTATAGTATTGAGCCACAAGCTCGAATGCTTTTTTATGGTGCATATTATCGACTACAAGAGCTACGATGTCATCGTCGTATACTTGTTTTTTGCGGTCAGCCAATTCTTTGAATTTAGCGAAGAGGTCATTGATTTTCTCTTCTGTGAAAGATTGGAAACCAAGTTTTGCCAAATGATCAGCGAAGGCATGACGACCAGAGTGTTTTCCCAATACGAGGTCTGTTTTTTCAGCCCCTACGGACTCCGGAGTCATGATTTCATATGTTTCAGGATTGCTCATCATACCATGTTGATGGATACCAGACTCATGAGCAAAGGCGTTAGAACCTACGATTGGTTTGTTTGGTGGAACTACGACACCTGTCAAACGACTTACTAGTTTAGAAACTTTCGTAAATTGTTTTGTATCAATGTTCACTTGAAGGTCGCCGAAGTAATCATGGCGTGTTTTAAGAGCCATTACAACTTCTTCAATCGCTACGTTACCAGCCCGTTCGCCTAGTCCATTAATTGTGCCTTCTACTTGGCGTGCACCTGCTTTAATAGCGGCTAACGTATTCGCATTGGCAAGACCTAAGTCGTCATGGCAGTGAACAGAGATAATTGCATTTTCAATACCTGGTGTATGTTCTTTAATGTAGCGGATTTTATCACCGAACTCATTAGGGTTCATGTAACCTACTGTGTCTGGTACATTAATAATCGTTGCGCCACCAGCAATGGCAACACCAAAAACTTGGCATGCGAAATCTAAATCAGAGCGTGCCGCATCTTCACCTGAGAACTCGATTTCATCAACCTTACCTTTTGCATATGCCAATACGGATTTAACCTTATCCAATACCTCTTGGCGAGTCATTTTTAATTTATATTCCATATGAAGTTCAGAAATAGCAATGAATACATGCAAACGGCTACGTTCCGCATCTTTCAATGCATCAATCGCTTTTTGTACGTCCTTTTCATTAGCACGTGCCAACGCACAAATTGTTGCGCCTTTCACTTCGCGTGCAATCGTTTGTACTGCTTCAAAATCTCCAGGGGATGCTGCTGGGAAACCAGCCTCGATTACATCGATGCCGAGGCGTACTAGGCCTTTCGCAATTTCAATTTTTTCAGGAGTTTGTAAAGACACACCTGGTGTTTGTTCCCCATCACGAAGGGTTGTATCGAAGAAATATACGCGATTTTGATCCATAATCTTCACCTTTTCTATACTAATAAAACATAACGCTGTATTATATCTATCTATTGTGAAAGTTTAGTAAAATCCTAACTTAAAGTAAAGTGTAAACCTAGAACTAAAGTGCGTGCTCGCAAGCGACTTTAGTAGGTCGAGGTCCTAGGTCGAAGACCGTTATCGTCCTGAATACATACTCTCAAATACTGGTCGCAGCCGACTTTGGCCCTGCGAAGGCCGTAGGCCGAAGTCAGACCCGGCCGGTGGAGGCTTCGACCAGCATTTGAGAGTATAAAAAAAGCCCCTCAGAACAACTGTCGTTGCTCAAAGGGGTGTTATATTCATAACACGGTACCACCCTAATTGGGACTCGTTGCGGGTATAACGGAACCACCGTCGATGACTACTGCTGTATTTGCCATCAAAGCTCACGGGAGAGTGTCAGCATACAACCTCTATTGCCTCGCACCAACCGGCAACTCTCTGAAAGCAGGATTTGTAAACCTTTATACCCATTCATAGCTTGTTTTTAAGATATAAGGGTATTGTACTGTATTCTATAGACTTATGTCAATTAAAATAAAATGAATATTATGCATCTAGCATTCTTGTTAGTAACTAATCCACTCTAAATTCTCAAAATTATTTAGAATTCGTTTATCCATTTTTACCACTTGATTAGATAGCTCTATTTGACAATTAATAAATGAAATATCTGTATACCATTCCTTTAAACCCGCATACACTTCATTCTCTAAATCAATAATGATGGTTTCAATGGGATCCCAAGTTTTGCATCTTACAGACTCAACCATAACCATACTATTACCTATGAAAGTAACATCCCTACCATAAATCCAAAACGGCAATACTTTCCCCTTTATAGAAATAGAATATATAGCATCTCCATGAGGCGGTTCCGTTTCATATTGCGCTTTTATATTGTACTTTTCCATTATCTCATTGCTAGCATTTTCTATATATGGCAACGTTGAAATCTTATAATTATCTGCGTTCATATAAGCTCCGTTATTTTTAATATAAATCACAACAAAGAGGACTGTATATCGCTATTTGTGTAAAGAGTATTTTGCTATACTATAGGTGTTACCAATTCCTTTCCAAATCAGGTAACGGAAAGGAGGTGCATTTAAATCAACACGCTCTCAACGATTCTTGTAGCTATCATGGCAAATGTAATAAGTTATTATATTTGCAAATGGTTAGATTGGCTACTATCGATTATTGGTAACTAACCTTGGTTTGTCACCACGATTTGACAAAAAAGCCCTTGCTAGGACCGGCATCCTTTGCAAGGGCTTCTTTAGTGCATTTAATCAACACTTTGCTCTATCGATATTCTACCATAAAAAGCAAAATATTGTCACTATGAATAACTTCATTTTCATATATAATACAAAAAATCCCTCGGAGTTGCCGCTCCGGGGGATTTTATAGTTAATTGCACAACTATCAATTGCCTATCTAGAATATACTATACTTAAAGTGTTTTTTCAATATTCTACACTGTTAATCATTTCTCTAGCCCGCTCAACAGAAACTGGTTCATTGAATAAAAACACATGGCTCTGCCCCGCATGTTCCCAAGATGCTAAGTAAACAGCGTCATCTACCATTCGATAGGATATCATCACTCCATTTACAATATCGTTTTTCTGAGGTAAGTAATCCTTATAATCACCTGCGATATTCCCTGTCACTGTAGATACGCGATATTTAATATACTTTGGCATATCGTCTACACGGTCAAAATATGTTCCTTTTAAAAGCTCATGATAGACATACACAACTTGTAATACATCGTGATCCACAATGGATACATGTACAGGACGTAATCCCTCTAAACCACTTGGCAACTGCGCTTTAAAGTTCAGATGTTGCTTAGCCTCATATACAGTATCAAACACCTCTAGCGATTGACCTTTACGAGTGCTTCTATAATCCTCATCAGTCATAGTGCAACTTCCAAGTCTATCTGGACAAGGAAACTCATTTCGATCACCATAAGGCTGATCATAAATAGAATTACCATTAAGACGGAACCGCATCAAATCATCTGCGGACACAACATTAATGGAACCTATAAAAGCTAGCGTAGCTAACGCACATACAACCTTTTTCATGATACAATCTCCTGTAAACAAACTATATTTATTAAGTAAATTATATCACCTAAAAAGCTAATATTCTTATATTCATAAGTATTTTTTGTCCAGGAAAAGATAAGCATTACGCTTGCAATTCGCACTTATTTGATTGCAACTATAAAGCATTTGCATTACAATATAAGTAACAGGAGGTGATACTATGGCTAAAACGGCCTCTATCAGTTTGCGTATCGAGCCAGCTGTAAAAGCACAATTAGAAGCACTATATGCTAGCTTTGGCATATCTGTAACTGATGCAATTAATATTTTTCTCCACACATCACTAATGGAAGGCGGATTTCCATTTCAACCTAAACAACCTCGTTATAATGCAGAAACAGAAGCTGCTATTCAAGAAACGAAAGATATATTGGCAGGAAAAATAAAAGCAAAATCATATGCTAATGTAAAAGAAATGATTGAGGATTTAGGATTGGAGTAATCAGTTATGTTGAGATTAGTGCTTAGCAGTAAGTTCAAAAAGGACCTAAAGCGCTCAAAAAAACGCGGTAAAGATCTCAATAAACTCTATTCAATCATCAATAAATTACAGAATCAAACGCTATTAGATCCTAGTTATAAAGATCATCCATTAACAGGAAACTACGAAGGCTTTAGAGAGTTACATATCGAGCCAGATTGGCTTCTAATTTATGCAATTAAAGATGACATATTAGTATTATCTTTAACTCGTACGGGTAGCCACTCAGATTTATTCTAACTAAGCTTAAGAGGAATGTGAAAGCATTCCTCTTTTCTATTCCCCCAAAAATTTATACCAGTTATCATCACAAATCTATCCTATTTGATAGTATCTATCGCAAATCATTCTACTATTTAAAATTACTGTAAGTGCTATAATGAACTTATAAAAACGAACAGGTGCTCATATGATAGTAAGTGCATCTTTTCAAACTCATATTTACTAGTTATATCAAGGAGATTATCATGATACATACACAATTAACACAACTCGTACAAGCTTTATTAGATGCACCCAATAGCAATCCAACTGTAAAAGAATTTGCTCAGTCTTGGATTGATGCAGAAGGTACTCCTAAGCAAGAAGAACTCACGAAACAACTCGTATCCGTAGCAGAACAAAATATTGCGCTTATCGACGAAACAATCGGCTTTGCAGGCTCTGAACACGCTACACAAATCCTTGGCAAAGAAGGCGCAGCTAACCTATTACAACACGCTAAAGACATCAAAGCTGAAGGCGCAGAATTCTGTGACTGCCCTGCCTGCGAAGCCGCAAAAAATATTATCGATTTGAAAGCAGAAATTGTATAATACTATAAATAGAATACTACCTATTGAGTGGTTATCTACATATTGTAGATAACCACTTTTGTTGTATATAGAAAACCCCCGGATAGTCCGGGGGGGGGGGGTTCTATATACAACAAAAACGGCCCCTCATAAGAGGAGCCGCTTCTTATATAACCCTTACAGTGTCCATGCGAGTGCTTCACCACAGCTCGCATGCCATTCCATCAAGAATAGTTTGTATCAGGCTGTATTATTTCATATGTGATTTTGGTGCAACTGTATTAGCAATGATCGCTTTTGCCATATCGCGATTGACAGGACGTTCAAAGTACATCGCATGGTTTTGACCATCTTTTGTCCAACCAACGAGGTATACCATTTTTTCGCCACCTTTGAAAGTAACCTTTGTACCGTTTACCTTTTCTGTAGCTGTAACGCGATAATCCTTATGATTACCACTGATATCACCTTTTGTAGTACCTACACGATAAATGATACGTTTACCTGCTGCTTGATTGCGAGTAGCATCTTCACCAGCTTGATATACATAAACTACTTGTAATACATCTTTTTCGATAGTACTTACAGACTCAACATTATAGCCTACAGGCAATACCTTAGGCAATTGAGGTGTAATATTCATGTATTTAGCAGCTTCATTAATAGTAGCGAATTCATGAATTGGGCTTGGCATACCAACCATTGGCGCTGCCTGTTCTGCAACTACAGGTTTAGCTGGATCTGGTTTTACATCAAAAGTACCTTGCGCACCAGCAACAGTGTAAGAACCTACACAAGCACACGCAACTGCCATTAATACAAATTTTTTAACCATGAGTATAATCTCCCTTCGGTCAATAAAAAAATTATTAAAAACACATTTATTTTGTATGTGATTTTTCCTCAACAATATTACGGATAATAGCTTTTACCACATCTCGTGTAACGGGGCGATAAAAATCTAAAGAATGATTTTGTCCATCTTTCATCCACGATGCAAGATAAACCATTTTATCACTGCCTTTGAAAGTAACCTTCATACCATCTACACGTTCAGTTTCTATCACCTTATGAATTTTATGGTCACCACTGATATCACCAGTTAACTTAGATGAACGATATATAATATATGCGCCTCCATCTTGATTATAATATGGCTCCGCACCAGATTTGTAGACATACACAACTTGTAATATATCTTTCTCTAAAGTGATGACAGATTGAATATTAAAGCCTACAGGTAACAACTTTGGCATCTGAGGTGTAATATTCATATACTCCGCCGCTTCTTTAACTGTGGTGAACACATGTACAGGACTCGGCATAATAAAATTTGGTTCCCTAGGTTCAACTGAAATCCCACTAGTCATAGGCACAGAACGATTCCCAACAGATGGCTCGTTAGCACTGGTAATGCTATAGGAACCAATAGCTGCACATGCTAAAGAAGCCACTAGTAATGTCTTTATCTTTGTTGTCATAACAACAATCTCCAAAAACAAGTTTTGTAAAATTATATTTATTAAAATATGCTTAATGAGTATATCCTAAATGATATAGGATTTCAAGTAATAAATACTGCCTATATCATTTTAACAAGTTTAGTATAATAGTCTGTTATTTCTTATGTACCATAAAGCCTGCCGCTTGTTGGTTCGCCATGATGGTTACATCAGAGATTTGCAAGCGTTTAGGTTGGTTTGTTACATATAGTACAACATCGGCCACATCCTCTGGTTGGATTGCATCAATACCAGCGTAGACAGATTTAGCTCGCTCCGCATCACCGTGGAATCGTACTTCACTAAATGGAGTTTCTACGATGCCTGGTTGAATGGTGGTAACCTTAATATCTGTAGCTATGGTATCCATGCGAATGCCATCGGCCAACATTTTGACAGCTGCCTTAGTAGCACAGTAAACGGCACCGCCTGGATATGCGTAAATCCCAGCTGTAGAACCCATATTCACGATATGACCTTCATTTTTATCAATCATGAAAGGTAGTACTGCCTTTGTTACATAAAGAAGTCCTAATACATTCGTATTAATCATTGTAACTGCATCTTCTACGGTACTATCTTGGAAAGGATCAAGCCCTTGTGCCAGACCCGCATTATTAACGAGCACATCGACGCCACCAAAAGCCTCAATAGCAGCAGGAACCTTGCTTTCAACATCCTCGCGACTACGCACATCAAGAACTAAAGTCTCAACACGCACGCCATGCTCCTTAGATAAACGAGCCTGTACCTCGTCCAATAACCCAACACGACGACCAGAAATCAACACATTATCGCCATGCTTTGCATAAGCCTCAGCAATACAAAGACCAATACCAGACGTTGCACCAGTGACAAAAACATTACGAGCCATGAAAGCCTCCTCATCATCAATCCGTTTTATTCTATCAAGTTCATTATACCATTATGAAAATAAAAAAACGCTACCCTACCCCCTATAATCTATAAAAATAGTGTATACATCGGCGCCTTCCGCTATTCTCTAGAATGATATACTGGCACATCTACATTTAATACGCTGATATTTGAGCTCCACCACAGCTAGAAAATAAATAGAGATACCTATTCGAAGCCGCCTTGGGCGCTACGCGTACCATTCCGCCCTTCCCCAAATGACATATTGACGCATCTGAAAGGAAATCGTATAGAGATGAAAAAGGATTACCATTCCGGAAGCGACTTAGGTCACTATGGAGCCTTTCGGGACGGTAATCCTTTGTAATCATTTATATAGTTTTATTTCAGATGCGCCAACATATCATTTAGCACTTCCATACAATCCCCAACAATCCCATAGTTCGCGTGTTGGAATATTTCCGCCTTCGGATCGTTGTTAATAGCCACGATTGTGTCAGCACCGGAGATGCCGCTCACGTGTTGGATAGCACCAGAGATACCAAATGCCAAGTATAGTTTAGGGCTTACGGTTTTACCGGTTTGACCTACTTGGTATGGCAATTCAATCCAGCCTTTTTCAACAAGTGGACGGGTAGCGCCTACGACGCCGCCGATAGCATCAGCGAGTTCGTAGAGTTTATCAAAGTTTTCCTTTGAACCCATACCACGACCGCCAGCTACGATGATATCCGCTTCTTGGATATTATAACCAGACTTGCTGAATGGAATAAAATCTAGCCGTTTGGTGCGAATGTCTTCGGGCTTGAGGTCAAATTGTTCAAGTTGGATACGGCCCCAACTGTCCGCAATGCGCTCAGGTTTCTTAAATACATTAGGACGAACAGAGCCCATTTGTGGACGATGGTTTGGCGAAATAATTTCAGCCAAGATATTGCCACCTAAGGCAGGGCGAGTCCATTCAACTAGACCTTCTGAGGTATCTACAGTTAAGATTGTACAGTCCGCTACAACACCATTTTGCATGCGACCAGACATGCGTGGTGCTAAGTCACGGCCATTGTTGGTTGCACCAATTAAAAGGATATTCGGTTTATGGTCTTCAAAGAAATCCGTCAATACCTTTGTATAGCCATCCGTTGTATAGTATTTCAAGAGGGGACTTTCAAAAACATGAACAATATCAGCACCATGTGCTACCAGTTCCTCTGCTTCGGTTTGCACATTTTCACCAAGGAGCATAACTTGAACGAGTTGCCCCAGTTCCTTAGCGATGCGGCGAGCCTGACCGATCAATTCATACGTAACGGGATGCACAACGTCATCGATGGTATCCGCTACTACATAGACGTCTCTATATTCATCAAAATTAGTAACGGCCATTATCGGTCACCTCCTTTGGAAACATCAGTACTTTTAGCAGCCTCTGCGGCAAATGTATTTGGTTTTACCTCTTCTACCTTTGCTTCGCTAGGCACCACGCTTTCAACAGATGCAGCACGTTGCACAGGGTCTTTTACATCAACCCCTTCATCCTCTGTAGAATCTACAACAGGTACATCACTAGGCACCAAGAGATGGGCGAATTTTTCAGGCTTGATGTGGTATGCTAATTCAAGCACCTTTTTTGCGCCTTCATCGATGGATGAAAGCATTTCTATCTTACCACGAAGCGGTGGTTGATACACCTTGCGCACACGCGTAGGAGAGCCTGTAAGGCCAATGCGGCTTTCATCAATATGAGGCATATCACGCAAGGTAATATGAGAGATGGTATATCGTTTTGCGTAAATGGAGCTCCAAAGACCTGGTTGACGTGGTTCATTGAGTTCAGCTGTAGCTGTTACAAGCAATGGCAACGGAACCTCTACATTTTCATAGCCATTTTCATGTTGCCGTTTCACAACTGCTTTTTGTGCAGCTTGATCAACGGATAGTTCACAGGCATAGGTAGCTTGTGCCATACCGAGTTCCTCTGCAATTTGAGGGCCTACTTGTGCCGTATCGCCATCGATAGCCTGCTTACCGCAGAAGATAGTTTGGAATTGACGGTTCATAGTCCGTTGAATATGACGGATAGCAGACGCAATGGTATAGCTAGTAGCCAATGTATCGGCACCACCGAACGCGCGGTCTGTCACGAGTACTGCATCATCGGCACCGAGGGATAAACACTCACGAAGAGCTGCCTCAGCCTGTGGAGGGCCCATCGATAGAACGGTTACACGACTACCTTCATATTGGTCTTTCACCGCAAGAGCCTCCTCTAACGCATGCATATCGTCAGGGTTTACAATGCTAGGCAGGCCTGTGCGGATGAGATTATTTGTTTCCGGATCTAGCTTGATTTCCGATGTATCCGGAACTTGTTTTATACAGACTAATAATTCCATGCACTCACCCCTGTCTAAACTCTACGCCCTTGGCATTACGAGGATATTTCCAAGTCTTAACAACACTGTGTCCACATAATACGCGACATGTTCCACATTCGAGGCAGCCCGCAAAATCAAAGGCTAGCTTGCCATCTTCTTGTAATGTATATAGTCCTGCGGGACAACCATTAACGAGTTTCATCGCCTCTTCTCGGCTTACGCTTTCACCATCAATAATGATGTGAGGACACGTTTCGTCTACATAGTATTTATTGGCGCCCAAACGCTCTTCTAATTTCATAGGGTACGCACCCCTTTCCAAGCATCACGAATCAATTTGAATAGGCCTACGTCGCTCACGCGGCGCAACAATTTTTTCATCAACGGCACCGCACCATCGCCATTCACGGTGAATACGTCATGCATAATATTGTTTACAAATGCAGGGTACACCTTAAAAATACGAGGATTTGTGCCCAAGAATTTCGGAACATGTTTATACAATTTTAAATCATGACGCAACCAAGACGCCTTGATTTGTTTTTCATATAATTTTGGTACACGGTCCATATTTTCATCGCGCAAGGCTACGTTAACCGCATCTGCTGCACACATACCGGACTCGATGGCAAGGTCCATACCACGAATAGTATAGCCAAGATTCATACACATACGCGCCGCATCACCCACGATAATGTAACCATTGCCGCCCAATTTCGGCATCGCTTTATAGCCACCTTCAGGCACGAGATGCGCACTGTGCTCCTTTAATTGACCATTTTTCAAGAGCGGTGCAATTCTAGGATGACTGGTGAAAGTCTCTAGCATTTCGTCTACGGATTTGCCCGCAGAACCGATGTCTTCAAGACCTACAACCATACCTACAGATAGACTATCTTTATTGGTCTTGAATTTATAATCTAAGTGCAACTAAAAAAGATTCATGGCTTTCTGATAAAAT